>Ga0209489_100402_pt1 | contig 78521 bp, 45 predicted proteins | sample SiratrowhiteBW_FD_187527 | JGI IMG/M metagenome (GOLD analysis project Ga0209489, IMG submission 187527) | Root nodule microbial communities of legume samples collected from California, USA - Siratro white BW (SPAdes) (version 2) | ecosystem: Host-associated > Plants > Roots > Nodule | place...
AATTATGAAAGATTGAATTGTTGTTGTTTTGTTGAGATAGAAATCTAATTTATGAAAATATATATTGTTTTGAAAACTCTCTAGCTTACCCTTCTTTTTGTGTGTTGTGTGTTTTGTTTTTAAAACTACGATGATCGTGTATATTACACGGGAGCAGAGAATTCGACAGGTGGTGTGAGTCCCAGTGAATTGTGATGGAGAAGCTTCATTTTATTTTATTTGTAATTTTTATGAAGATATTTTTATTAGATCTTTTGTGGAGAAGTATATTTTTAAATACATTATGAAGGTATTGATTTTTATATTAAGATTTATTATATAATTCCTATCCAATAAAGTTCCTATTATATGAAAAATATGGAATGTTACCATTATTATTATTATTATTATAATTTTTCTAACTAATATAACTTCTGTGAACAATGGCACGCATTGTTAATTAATTAAGTGATTGAAATTTGAAATTATTTTTCTATTTTAACAAGTTTTATATCCCTATCAGGGGAAACTTATGTGTTAGAAAATATTTTAATTGTATCCGCATAATCTTTACTTTATAATTTGGCATTTCCATTCCGTAGTGTCAACATTCATTAAGATCATTTTTATTTATAATAAATATATTTCAAATGACAAAATAACTATTTTAAATTAAACACATATTTGACATAATGGCCTTCGGGAAACATCAATAAAGACTTTAAATAAAGTAAAATAAGCTTCTGAAAGAATTAAAATATAATTATAAATAAGCTTATGAAAAAATTGATAAATTCTTTATAGAATTGTGTTTCCAAAGATGTTGATATTATACAATTATTGGATATCAATACGATAATGAAATATACCAACTAGATTGTTAGATGAAAATTTGTGGATCTTGGAGGAAGCAGCACTTTGTGGTTTCTTAACTATTATCAAATTATTAATTAATTGCTTGCAAAAATAGATATCTTTCCATCTCCTTGAAGGCCCCTCCAATTATATGTGTGAGAAGATCTGTACTGAAATAGTTAATTTGTTTGTTCCAAAAAGTAAGTCTTCAATTATGTGAATAGGTTGTTAAGAATAATCGATATAAAAAATAATTAAAAAATAATAAAATTTTTTAATGCTGATTAAAATTGATTTCTTAATTAATTTGAATATTTTGTTTACAGAACCGAGCCACTTATGGTTTGACATTTCAAAGGTGATTCTCAAAATTGTTTAAATTATTATTATATTATTTATTACTTTATTCATATACAATATATATATATATATAAAAAAGAAAAATTCAATGTAATTAATGTTATTTATATTTATAAATGTATTATGTTTATCGTATGAACAAAGTGGAAGGAGAGTTATCCTACCGTTACTATGAACAATTTTGAAAGAGCAAAAAAAATTGAAACAAAATAAAATTTATAATATAGAAGGATTCAGTTTAAAGTTTATATTTTAGATTTTATACAACGCTATATATATATATATATATATATATATATATATATATATATATATATATATATATATAGGTTTGTTATGTTTCTAAAAATTGCTAATATGTTTAAATAAAGTATTAAAAGATATTTAATTATAATGAAGTAGATAACGAAATTATTTATCGTAATATAATATTAAGTAAGGAAGATAAAACAAAAATACATGAATTAACACAAATTATACAATAAAAAATATAAAATCGGTCGACATCAAACCATAAATAGTTTTTCTTTTTCTAAACTCAACCACTTATATTTATTAAAACATCAACGAAAGGAGTGATGAGACCAGTTCTGCTTTTTAATATATTTCTTAAATAGTTCACTTCACCATTTAGCCACAATACATTATGTATGCACATCACACATAATGATGGCATATATATAACATTCCAGGGAGACGTTTTGTATGATTAAAATGAGAAATTTACATCAATTTGAAAATCAATGTAACTACCCTCAATATGAAAAAGGAAAATAAAAAGCATTAATTTGACATAAAAGAATACTTTTCTTTCATTGATTGTAGAAACAGATAACTCAATAATTTTTTTCTTAATCAATGTAATACTTCGTTTATTTTTTGAGAAAAAAATAATTATTGTTGCACAAAGCAACCGGCATATATGAATGAGAAAATCTCACTCAGCACACATGCAGCCGTGTGATGTAAGTGGATCTTAATATTAAATAACGATGATGGTGATAAACTCACAAAACTATCTATTTTACTATAAATCCCTAAAAATTATACAATTTAATATATCAAAATATAATTTTTTAAAAAAGAAAGTCAAAATAAAAAATTTAATAAGCGAACGTAAGAATAATTAATCAGTGTAATCAGTGTAATTTCATTCTAATGTAAGCTACATATCTACACATGTCATAGTATATAAGAATTTTTCTTCAACTTCTTACCACTTTATATCTTGGTTTATGTGACAGATTAATGGTTACGTATTTAAAGGCATACATGACTACTATAGGGAACCTGTTCTCCAATAACTTCTAAGGCATTGCAAAAATTTTCCTACTACCCTCAAGGGACCAATTTTTCAATTGTATTACTTGTTGAGAAATTTAATAAACTCCTTTTGAACTTTTTCTTTCGAGATTCTCATCTCGATTTGCCGACAGCAAACTATCACGACAACCTCGATCGCCCTCAATGGTGTCAATTAAGGAGAGGTTGAACCACTTCAACAATATATGATTGGATTTGCAAAAACATCTCTCAATATTTTAGACCTCCACTTGACAGTGTCAATGCATGCAATCCTAATTGGACTCCAACCAGGTTCGTTCCTTGATAGTCTCTTTGCCAATCCACCAAGAAACATGGATGAGCTACCCAAATGTGCAAAATGATACATCAATATAGAACAGAACACAAAGATGACAAAGTGATTAATGAAGGTGTTGCACAACTCTATTTTTCTACTGCCCAAAATTCCTCAAAAGTCTTCAAGTGCAAGTGGGTAAACAAATATGGAAATTATACCACCCTCCATGCTAAGTGAGATGCCATAACAAAAGAGACTAACTTGGCACAAATTTCACAACCTATGCCCTCCCCTCCTCATGTTGATTCGACGAAAAGGTGTAGGTATCACCAAAACACAGGTCACACAACAAAAGAATATTACAGGGTGTGTGACCTCCTTCATACAAAACGACCAAGTCAAAGAATGAGTGAAGATTACCTATCAATGTTGGTGAAGTTGTGAAGACTAACTGTCACGGCGAGGGTTTGAGTTGACGGATGATGGTGATGGCGACAATTCACAGACATGTTTAGAGTGACGATCGTTGTGATGGTGAGGGTGATGAATACTCAGTTTCAATGAGAGTGAAGGATAATGTTCAAAAATATAAATTTTCAAAGCTTTGAAAGTGAGAGATAGGGTTTAAAGAAAGAAATTTTTGGGACTACTGTTCAAAGAGAGGAATTTTTGGGACTAAGGTTTAAAGGTTTCAAAGTCAGGATTCAAAGATAAATAAGATTTTTCATTTTCAAAATTCACGAAATGAGCAATGCCATGGAGGGAATGAAAAACATGGGAGGGAAAAAATTGGTCTATTTATTAAATGACACTTGTAAATGTCATGTTTTGAACAAAAAATGTCAAATTTGGAGAAAGGATTTTAAAAGACACAATGTAAGAAATTAAAGCTACCAAGTAAATTTAGCACACGATAAGGAAACCTAGGAATGGTTCTAGAATGGAATACAAAAAAAAAATGACTAGATTAGTCTGGAAATTATGACTATTTGATTTATGAAATTTATTTTACAAGGTATTTAACCTTGAAATTTTTATCTAAACTCCACAAGACAATATTAGACAAAGTCGTAACATATTCTGACCGAAAAAGCATTGTTTTTTTTTTTGAAAAAAATCTAAACTCGAGATCTTCTACGGACAGAGGACTTTATCCTTTCAGCACTTGGCATTCAGGCTTTTGCCATTTATCATTTTTTATATTATAAATTTAATTGTGCCTTTTTAACACAATGTTTTTTATATCTTGAAGTTCTCACATGTAAAATTTCACTACAAAATATGTTGTAATTTCTTTATACAATTTTTTTCAATCCAGTGCTACAACAATACTAATCCAAGGGAATGAATTGTAAAGGAGGTCACAAAAAATTGAATAGAAACTACAAGACAAAAGAGAAACCTAACTCTAAGAAACTTGTTAATGATCTAATAATGAGCTAAGGAACTCAAATTCATAAAATAAAAAGCTCACTAAGCACACATGTTCAGATTATACAAAACACTTTATCAAACATATAGTAGACATACTTCAATCATTTTCAAGGAAACCTTGTGGACTAGTTTCTAAATATGAAGTTTATGATATATTCGGATACACATGACTTAATACATGACAAGAACATATTATAAACTACAAAATTCTTAAAAAAAAGAGATGATTTTACCAATTGAAATTGAAAAATACTCAAGAAAAATGAAAACAACAACACATACAATATGAACACCTAAAGCATTGCAAGTGATGGTTCAAGCAAGAACTAAACAATTTGAACAAAACAGTGAAACATTCATGGATTTTAATTGTTGAAAAACAACTCAAGGCATATAAAAACATTGTATACAATACAATTTTAAGAAAAAAAATTGGAAAAAGAACACTTAGCTCATGTAGTACTAAGCTCCGATGCGAAATGATGGAAGATGAACCATGCAAGCTTGCGTCAAAGTGACTTCTTCCGTGAGTTTCATTTTGTTTCTTGATGTAGTGAATCCTAGGTGATGTTAGGCCGAAATACAAGGAGAAAGACTAGAGAATAATCTTGAGGAGACTACTCTAGAGAGAGTTCTTGAACATGTAGAGGACCCAGAAATTTTGGCAACAATGCTATACTCATTCATAAATTGATTTTTCATGTACAAGAGGCTTTTATTTACAGGCCAAAATATGACTAATCTTAAGCTAACCCTCACTTGCAAGATAAGCTTCTTAAAACCTCTCCAAAGAAGAAATGAAAAATGATAAGCTAAGATTGGATAGAATCCTCTCCACAGGTAGCATGTCATGTGGCAAGGAGACATGGGAAGCATGCTTTGGAGCGCGCTACCTAGTGTTAGGCAGTGTTCATGAAGCACCACTCTCTCTCTCTCTTAGGGTTTAGGCACCATATTCTCTCTCTTAGGGTTAGGATTTTGCTTTAAAAAAAATAGAAATTCAAAGTTTTTTTTTCTAGTGCTTTTGGTTCCAAATTTAAACATTAGATTAAGAGATTATTCTACAATAATTCAATCACTTGAATCTAATGTTTGGATTCAATCAATCAAACCAAGATTAATCTCAAACTAATATTCAATAAAAAAAACTTATTACAATTATTTTAGTAGAAAAGAAAATACAAACTAACATATATAACTAAAAAATAAGTAGATATAACTAGTGGTAATCGTAATCAATGAATAACATTATTGTTTTATTACTAACAAAATAATGTCACTTCATTGAACAAACACTTACTAAAAAATATAAAACCAAATTTTCTACATAATGGAAATATAAAGTACCCACTGGTGGGTACAATTTTCTGGTTTGGCTTTTCGAGTGACGCATTTTTGTTTGTTGATTTCGTGGTGTGCTTTCATGTGGTGCAGTGTTATGGTTTTCTTGCGGGTTGTTGTGTCTTGAAGAGTATTTTGGGTTTGCTTTTTGGCTGCATAGGTTTTTCTTCTGTAGGTTTCCTTATACTTTAAGGTTGTCTTCAGATTATGGAGTCTTTAAGTCGGTGGTTATTCCTATTTGGAGACAACGAAGAACATTTCAAAAGTTTTGAACAATGCTTGCAATATTCCTCTTTCTCAACTTCCATCTCCATGCATCAAGGTGACTTAGTCTTTGTCCAAATTCTGAAGAGGTATATTTGGCGGGACTGGATGAATGAAAAAATTATCTACATGACAGGGTTTTGTTAAACAAAGGGGATAAACCTCTCACATATATGGATTTGTAAGAAGTTGAGTATGGTATTAAGCTCTTTAGCGCCATGGAAAATGATTCCATTGGGTAAGGATTTTTATGAGTATGAATTTTAATCTCTTGAAGATGAGATATGTATCGATTGTTGGTTCCTAGAATTTGTTTACAGGTCTTCTTCACACATTTGCATGACCAAAGATTTTGTTCCTACTTCCATGAAATTAACTAAGGCACAATATTGGGTACGTGTGCATGGTATACCCATGAAATATTGGCAACCAAAATAAATTTTCTTAATTGCTAGTGGGATTAGAACTCTTTAGAAGGTTGCATCATGAAAAAAATGAAAGGTTTTTTTCCCTAAGGTCTTTGTTGATGTTGATCTTCTTTTTACCTTCCCTCAACAACTTTTGGTGGAGCATTCTGTTTTTGGCTTTATAGCAGATATAGAATATGAAAGACTTCCTCCTTTATGTTCATTTTGCAAGATGATAGGTCATGAGCTTTGTTATTGCAAGAGTTGTAAGTAGGAGCACAACGAAAAAATTTAAAAACCAAATCATAATTTGTGCCAAAAGTTTCAATGGATAATTGTGAGGGTAATGTACATTCATAATATGTAGCTATTTCTAAGTCTCCTCTTAAGGAAGATTTTGATGTTGCTACCTTGACTGTGAAGGTGCATCGTCAAGTTTTGATCATGATGCTAGTCTTGAAGACATGCCTAGTCTTGTTGATGCCTCACCAGTTGTTGAATAGAATAAGCAAGTTTCTCCTTGCGGTCCCTCTTGTGAAGCTAACTCAACCTAAGGGTGATCTTGTTCCTTTTGTGGGTTTGTCTCTTTCCAATTGTTTTGTCTCTTTATCTATTATGGATGATGTTATTTCTCAGGAAAATTATACTATGCATAATGTTTTAGACAAGCCATAGGCAGTACAAGTACTACCCGTTACAAACAAAGAACTTGTTGGTAATTCTTTGCAGGATATTAATTTGACTCTAGATCTTGGGAAAGATAGGGGTGAAAAATCTTTACAAGTTGGTAGTGTTAGTCCCGTTCACAAGGAGCATAATTTGGTGTTTGAAAGGTGGGCATATATGTTGGATGATGAGGCTTCTAACTCATATTCTGATAGTTCTAAAGTTGTTGGAAAATCCTTTGAATTAGCTTCTCAAGGTTCTCTTGGGATTAAGTTTGATTTCACCACTTTTGTGGATTCCTAAATGTGGGGCTACACTCGGATCCTGGGGGTTTGTAGGCTTCTCCACCTCTTTATAAGTTTGAGGAAGCGTGTAGGTTGGTTTCTAGGTACTAGGAAGCTCAAGTGGAGTAGAGATTCCCTAATGATTTGGAAGAGTTGGATTGGTGTATTCAGATTTCTAGGAAACTTGATGTCAATACCTGATTTCGTCTAGGTAAATAAAATTATTAATTTTGAAAAAATAAAAAAAGGAAAAATTTTTATCTTTTGTTTAAAATATTAAGAAAAACAAAAAAATGTCTTTCTTTAAGATTTTATTATTTTTTAAAGAAAAATAGATACATACAATTTAGGTCAATTAGTTTTTTATAAAAAAATAAAAACAAAAACATTAAAATACAAAAATAAAATATAAAATAATAATAAATAATATGGTCGTTTTTTAGTTTTAAAGTAACTTTCCGCACCTTCTTATTATTCTTTGCGTTCACCACTCACACTCCTACTTGTTCTCACTCTCACAAAATATAAAATGATAAAAAATAAAAATGATATTAAAATAAAAATTGAAAAATGGAAAAATAATAATAGAAAATAAAAACAACTTCTCACTACACCTACATAAACTTTCCGACACCTCCTCCTTTTTCTCCACTCTCACTTGGCCCTAACTTCTCCAAACACCTAATCAATTATTTTTCTTCACCTTCCAATCAGTATAAAAGGAGACTGGTTATGACACACACCATTTCACTTGAAAGTCACACTATTTTCATCTTCACAACCACCTCTCTTTTCCTCTCTCGACCATTCCTCGCTTATTCTCCGTCGTTCCCAACCACATTGCTACCACCAGCCTAACCATTGTGATCGTACAAAGCTTTTATAGATTTAATTTGCTACAAAATTTTATGTTTAAATAGATAATATTTGTTGTAATTTTTTGTTTTCAAATATGTTCAACTTGATCTGGTATTTTTGTGTTTAAAGATGAGTATAATTTGCTGCAGCGTTTTTATTTTGCATGCATTTACCTTGCTCCAATGCTTGTTTTGCATTAAAAATAGGTTTAGTTTCAAGTGCATGAGCATGTTTATTAAAGAAAGTTGAGCCAATTTAAAAGTGTGTGTGCGTGCATTTATTTATTCTCTTTTTTTGTTACTATTTTGTTGTTTTTATTTTTAAAGTATGAATAATTTTGTAGGAGTAACAAATATTGTTTGTGCATGTAATTTGTTCTTTTTTCCCTCTATTTGTATGCATTAGAGAGAATGTGAATTTAAGGGCTTCGTGAGAATAATGTGTATGATATGGTGGTTTAGTGGACTTGGGTGCATTGAGTTTCGATTTTTAGTGCAAGTTGGCTAATTAAAATACGACTTCTTTTTGGGGTTATGGTCTAACATTTCAAAAAAAAATAATAATAATAAAGTGAAAGTTTGGGTTCATTTTATTGGCCCAACGCTTTAGTTGTTTGCATTCTATTTTTATTTATTTGGAACCCCTAATATTATTAGTTGTACCACCCTCACGTTTTATACAAAAAAAGAGAGAGAAAGAGAACATAAAAAATTGGGCCTATTTCATTTGACCTTGTATTTGCTATTTGCCCTTTGGTGTGTTTGTATGTAGTCCACATATTTTCTTTTTTAAAAAAAGTTGGGCTTATTTCGCTAGCCCAACAGGTTTGATTTCTTTTTCTTTTTCTACACCCTATTCTTATTTTACACGCTCTCATGTTGTTAGTTATAGTTTTTTTTTTAAATAATAACAAAATAATAATAATAATTGGGCTTATGCATTTCCTCCAATATTTCTATTAAATATTTTGGATATATTTTATAAATACACCACCATTATCTTTTTTTATGCAATAATTAATATTTATTATAACTTCTAAATAATTTTAAATACTTTTATGACCGCACACGTCATCTGGTGTTTTATTTTATTATTTCAAATGTTTTCTTTAAGATATCAAATGGTTGCACGCATCATGTGATGTTTAATACGAAACTTTAGAAATAACCTTTGTGAGATATGATGTTCTAAATAATTTTAGATACTTGTATGGCCACACACATCACCTTGTATTTAATTTTATTATTCCAAATATTTTCTTCTAAATATCAAATGGTTGCACGTGTCATACGATTTTTAATATGAAACTTTAGAAATAAATATAATTTTTTAAAATAACAAATTTTAAAAATTAAAAATTACAAAATTTCAAAAATGAAAAATATTTCTTATACTCTAAAAATAAAAATATGAAAATTTCAAGAATTAAAAATATCAACCTAACAAACAAGTTTTCTTTTAAGAACTATGTGATCACTGATTTTTTTACTATGAATACAAATACATAGGAGCAAGGTACATCCTTGTTGGGCCCAAAAAAAAATTATTTGGTTTTTTTCACTTGCATTTCTGTTTCTTTTTTCGGAAAAATTAAAAATTCTAAAAAACCACATTCATTTCACTCATTTAATTACAGGTGTCGTCTTAGGATAGACATTGTAGGATACTAATACATTCCCTACGCGTAACCGACTACCGGACCCTAATTTGGTTTCGTAGACCGTTTCCTTTTCCTTAGTTTTGCCATAGTTTTCGTAAGAAACTATACTGATGACTACTTTCTATTTTTTTCTTAAAAAATATATTTTTTAAGAAAATGTTTTTTTATCGTCCCATCATGACTCCAGTTGAGATAGATGGCATACCGAGAAAGGGTGTTGCTAAAAAACTTGCTAGGGTGGGTACTACAAAGAAGAGATGATAGATGAATTTGTGTTATATAGTTTTGAGTTTCTTTCTTTTGTTTTTATTTTTTTTATCATAAAGGATAAACCTCCTCTCTTGTTGGTTTCCTTTTATTTTGTTATTTTTCTTTTTCATATTAACTTTATGGGTTGGTTTAGTGATTTGTTTTGCATTTTTCTTTCCATGAATTTGGTCTAGGCACCTCATGGTCTTGTTTTCTTTTTTTTTTTTAATAAATTTTAGGTGAACCTTGTCTAAAAAAATCATATTTTTCTTACGAATCATGGATTAAGCTATGCTTTGATGACCAAATGATAAGGTTCAAACTCAAGTCAAGATGGGTCAAGTTGGACTCCTAGAATTTGGGTTGGGTCAAATCCATGCTAGGTTGAACATTGTTCGGTCAAGCTTAGATCAATATGGGTCAAGCCAAATTGAGCTCATGTAAGTTGGGTCAAATGTTAGGATGGGTTGAACACAAACTGATTTTAAAGTCAAGCATGGTCAAGTTGACCTGAGTTCAAGTCAAGCTCGGTTTATTTAAGGTGAGTTGGGTCTGGCTCGAGCCTTTGGGTCTGGCAGGATCAAGTTCATGTTAAGCTAGGTTTGACCGAGTCAACTCTAAATGAGTTCAAATTAAATCTTATTTAGAAAAATTAATCTAAATTTAATATAATTGGCATACAAGACTTAATTTGAATTAAAAATATCCAAATCATTTTGATTTAGTTAAAATGGATATGTATTTTAGGTCTAACCTATTTTATTGGATATGGATTGGATTTAGATTAGATTTTGAAAAAATTCAATTTATGATCAACCATGTTGTAAGTTACTTCTCTTTATCTCTCTTTTGAGCCCTTTTAGTGAGTTCAACTCTTTGTGATATATGTTCTTCCTGAGTTAGAATCACATAAGCCCCTTTAGATAATTTGCATGAGATAAAATGATTAAGCACTAATAACGTATATAAGACAACTTAGGACATAATGCAGGCCCGTTAAGGTAAAAGTCAATTAAAGTGTTATAAATATGACAAGATTTCAAGGGATGTACTGTTATTTTAGCATGCACTTATCACTATAACTTAACTTCTACTAACTTGAGTGATATAGTGTCTTGGCACGCACATTCACCCACCAAAATAAAATCAGCAAGGTAGGTATTGTTAGAAAATAAATAAATTATTCCATAATGTGACTCGTGTGAAATATCATTATGAGCTTGTATCTGATTTAATAAAATAAAAGGACGTATTGGTAATTATGAAAAGTTGTTTATTTCATAATTATATGATGGTAACTAACTTGATGGGAGTCTGTTACAAATATTATTGATAATAACCAAATTAATGGAAATTGGTTATTATTTTATAATAACTGATGGTAACCAATTTGATGGACATTGGTTATATAAAGATATAGGGTTCTGTCTCTACAGTATGAGAGAGTTCTACATAATATACCATCAATAACGTGTGTGGAGATTAAAGTGACTGAAAGAGATAGATTGAGTAAAAGGAGAATAAAGAAAAGAGATAAAGAGAATAAAGAAGATCTCTCATGGATCAAGGTAAGTCTCTCTCACTATCTATTATGTGAGAATCATATATTCTAAGATCCTGTGGAATATTTATGAATGATTATTCCTAATTATGTTATAATTTACAGGTATATATATCTAGGACAAGGGAGAAGAAGAACATGTCGAGGAACAAAAACTTAAAAACAAAAGGAAGAAGACACTAAAGATATGTATGAACTTCGTTTATACTCATTCATTTAATCATATTCATATCTACGTGAACGTGAAATTTGTTTTCATTAAATTAGTTGTTTTATTGAAGTTTGTTGTTTTCTATGAATGTAAACTATTTTTATGTTATTTCAAAATTTCACTCAAATTGAAAATTTTTAAAACTGTTGGTAGATAAAATGAATATGCAATTCGTATTTGTTTTTATTAAAGCATATCCTAAAGTTCTTAACAATATATTTTTTATTTCCTCGTGCTACAATGTGGAATTTGTCTTGTCATGAAAACTTGTTCTGTGGCGTGCATTCTGTAAAGTCCTTATAGTTAACAGGTTAAAGAGCGTGAAGAATAAATAGATAGTAGCAGATAAAGTATGTTGACACTTCTATATTTGTGTGTGGTTAGCAATGGAAGTTACCGAACCAAGCATTCCACTGTCACAATTATTGGCCCCTCCTCGTATTAGCAAACTTGACTACGTAATTCGTATTTAGATTTTACTTAACTTTCTGTCTAGAGCTAGTTCGAGCGGAAAACCCCATTGTTACGTAATTTCACGTTCCATAACCTTTTCCTATATGATTCTAAGATACACAATAAGCCAACTACGAATTGCACAATGAATGCAGCTTCTTTGCACATAGCAATGTATCCATGGTTTGCAATGGGGCACCTAACCCCATTTCTCCACCTTGCCAACAAGTTAGCCAAAAGGGGACACAAGATCTCATTCTTCATACCCAAAAGAACACAAGCCAAGTTAGAAAACCTCAACCTTTGCCCAAGTCTCGTCACCTTTGTCCCTATCAGTGTTCCTCACGTTGATGGTCTTCCCTGTGGTGCAGAAACTACTTCAGATGTTCCCTCTTCTTTGTTCCCACTTATTGCCTCTGCCATGGATCTCACAGAGAAGGATATTGAACTTCTCCTCCTTCAACTCAAACCACACATTGTTTTGTTTGACTTTGCCACATATTGGCTACCAAACTTGGCTCGTAGGATAGGGATCAAGTCTCTTCAGTACTGGATTATTAGTCCTGCAACAATAGGGTACATGGCATCCCCAGCTAGAAAAAGAGAAGATGACATGAGCAAACCACCTTCAGGGTTTCCTGATTGTTCTATCAAGCTGTATGAACATGAAGTTAGGTTCTTTGCTGCGTCAAGGAAATTGGAGTTTGGCAATGGTATTCTTCTCTATGATCGTATCTCTGTTGGCGCAGACTTGTCAGACCGTATTGGATTCAAAGGTTGCAGAGAAATTGAAGGGCCTTATGTAGATTATCTGGAGACGCAATTTGGAAAGCCTGTTTTGCTTTCAGGTCCTCTTGTGCCTGAGTCATCCAACTCTACTTTGGAAGCAAAATGGGGTGAATGGCTCGGTAGATTCAAGGCTGGTTCAGTGATTTACTGTGCACTTGGAAGTGAAAACTCTTTACAGCAAAACCAATTGCAAGAGTTGGTATCGGGTCTTGAGCTAACAGGAATGCCATTCCTTGCAGCACTTAAGCCCCCTAATGAATTTGAGTCCCTTGAGGATGCTCTCCCAAAAGGGTTCAAAGAAAGAGTTCAAGAAAGAGGGGTTGTATATGGGGGGTGGGTGCAGCAACAATTGATCTTGGCACATCCTTCTGTTGGGTGCTTCATAACACACTGTGGTGCAGCTTCTCTAAATGAGGCACTTGTGAACCAGTGTCAGTTGGTGTTGTTGCCTCGCCTTGGTTCTGATTTCATCATCAACGCAAGAACCATGGGTGGAAAATTGAGGGTAGGAGTGGAAGTGGAGAAAGGTGAAGAAGATGGTTTGTTCACTAAGGAAAGTGTGTGCAAAGCTGTGAAAATTGTGATGGATGATGAGAATGAGCTTGGCAGAGAAGTCAGAGCAAATCACAACAAAGTCAGGAACCTTTTACTTAGTGACAATTTTGAGTCATCTTGTGTTGATGCTTTCTGTCACAAGCTTCAGGAAATAATCTAAGTTCAGCATTTCAGGTTGATTCACTTATTATGTTCTATAGTATTCGTACTGAATCAGTAGGGTTGTTTAGTTATGCAGAACTAAAAATGGTTCTTCGTGTCTGATGCATTCAATCCTGAGTTGAGGCACAATGATGTGAATCTTAGAAAGTTGAAAATATCTTGATGTGTACTTGGAAGAAGTGAGCTTTCAGGAATAAAAAATAATGCTTTGACAATCATAATAACATATAACAACATACTCTTAAAGATATTATAATCCTTATAAAAATAAAATTTTGTCTTTATAAAAAAAGAAAGAAAATGAAAAATAAAATGCTCGCTGTAAAGTAATAGTAAAAATTTGTTAAATGTTGAAGTATTACATTTTTTCAAAAATTTTATGTTCACATGCTCTAATAGTTCCTTCAAGAGATATTCTATGTATAATTCAAGATGGAAATATATGTAAAAAGGTGGAAATTGCAGACCAACTAGTCATTCTCCAGTTCATGAAACCCAAGGCGAGAACAAAGGCTTACGTACGAGGAAAACTGGGTTAAGAACTAATATAATATATTTGTTGATGGCTTTACTAGTCATAAACGATAGTGGTGCATGTCTGCAAGGTAGGGCAAAGGAGTTGATGCCGAAGGTGTTTAACTTATTCATATAAAAAAATTGTTTTATGTAGCGGGACTAATAAAAGAAGGAAAAAATATATGTAGAACAAAATAAACTTCATTATAGATTGTGAATTACCTTCATTCCAATGTAATCGATTTTCTTTTATTTTACCAGCAACCCATACAAAGAAGTCAACTATCAATAAGAGGATGATGAAAATGTTAAAAGCACAATTGTCAAGCTTAGTAATAATCATGGAGCAAATTGAGACAGTAGTTCTACCATCCATAATCTATTTCACATATTGGTGTTATTGGATATTTATGATTCTTACATGCTTTTTTTTATTATTATAGTTTTCCTTTTATTTTTAACCTACATTCATTTTTTTCATTTAGCATTTATTTTGTTTTAGATTAGAAATATATCTAAAGTATTCACTTTGTCAATTTTATTATAATTGTATAGTGAACCTATATTTGTTTTTTATTAAAAAATAATAAGCAAGATAAAAAAAATCATTGTTAATTTGCATATTACATTTGGGGCCTTCAACCAACCTCACAAAATTTGAAGTTATCTTTGCAAATGAGAAGTGCAACTATAACACAACTATTGTTAGCATTTATGTAACAACAGAAGCTTTGTATGTTCTACACCTAGCTTGCATTCTCAAAATTCCTACTTACTATAGAAGATCATGTATATATACAACTTGAGTGAAATACATGATCATGCGTAACTTCAGTAGAGTATAGAACCATCAGTAGCTTGAGTCAGCTTCAATTACACACAGTTCATTCAGTTGTGCTCTAGCACCCTCAGCTTCATTCCAATTCTTGTTTCATCAGTGCTGAAATTTCTTGCTTAATCTTCTTAACCTATCTTGAAGGTCCGAAGTTCTTATACTACACATGTCAAGAAGTAATAAAAAAGAATGCTAACACATAATAAAGACTTTTGGTCATTACTAATAGAAAATTTTAAATGGACTTATATGTAACTTTTTTTGTTAGAAATGGATTAGATATTTATAGAGAAGATGTGAATATTACCTAATAGTTGCAGAACTTTAAGGAATTTATCTCCCAAATACTTGAACACCCCAATCATCTCAAATGACAAGGTGAAATTTCTCTCAATAACTCTTACTATTTGTATACAACTATTGGTGTTCTAACATAAATTCACCCTTAATGGGTCTAATCAGTTGCAGACAAATTAACATAACTCATTGTATTTCTTAGACTAACATAACACTTAATTAAGTAATCAACTTAAAGTGAATTCTGGTTTTCATGGACCATAATTTTTTATTTTTTTTTTCATTTAAAGATTTTTTCCGTGTCCATTTAGACTTTTCCATTTTTTTTATCATGGTTTCAAGGAGTGTCTAATTCAAACCCTAAGTTGGGTCAAGAGATAAGGAACGTGATTGAGCCCAAAAGCGGGAAAGGACAAAAAGAGTCGAATCGTGAGAGGCTTGAATAATATCAATTATGTTTCATGCTTGGCCTTTTTAGTCATTATCTCCCCTTGTAGCTTCCTTTACTTCTATCACGTTTTTTTGAATAAAATATAATTGTGAATGGAAAAGGACAGAGAATTAATTCTAAGTCGATCCTATGTTCGAGAATGGAATCTTAATCAATTCTTACAAGGTCCTTTCATCATCAATCCATCGTTAAGGTGGAGAACAGTGGTAAGTTGGAGAAGGCAAATAAAGATTAGTCTTGAATCAGATGGTAGAAATGTTAACAAGTGATCAGATGGTAGAAATTTTATAAAATCGATTTGTAAGGATAGGTTTAATCTACTCATAAATAAAAGGTTTGATCTTTAGTCAATGTGGGATCTCCAATACACCTCTTTCAAGTCGAAACTTTTCAACTCGTGTGTGGGTATTTAAGGGCAACCCAATAGCGGCTCAATAGCAAGTAGCCAATAGGCCTAATGATCATAGTCATTTCATGAGCAAATTAAAATTGATCACTTAACGTTGTGCTAGACCATCTAACACCAAAGATATGATAATATAGATAGGGAAAAATTAACTTCAAGGTGTGTCTCAGCAAATCCTTGTAAGGTGAGGTTTGCACCCACTTATAAATTAATGGAAGACCCTATCTCTAGTCGATGTAGGATCTGCAATAAGAAATGCAACAACAATTTGCTACTATAACAACATATGTTTCTAAACTCCAACTACAAATTCATAAACCACAAAGTGGTCCATAATCACAACAAGCATTTGAAACTTTACCACCAAAGACCAACGACAGTTTGATGCCACAAAATTGGAATTGTTATTTCAAATGGAGCAGTACTTCGCTTTAACCTAAATTGAACCGATTCAATATCTTACCTTGTTTCCCTTTATCATGCAAGGATATGCATTACCGTGGTATCAAGTGATGCACAATAGTAATGAAATCACAAAATGGAATACTTTTATGCCAACATTGGAACGACACTTTGCTACAAGTGATGTGAGATTAAAAATAATCAAAACAAGGTTGAACATGAGGAGAACTCCGGTCCAATCTTCCAAGGCTTTACTACAAGAAAAAAGTTGTTTAGAGACCAATTTTTAGCTATCAAATGAAATGGTTACTGATTGTGACCAAAATAGTCACCAAATTAGATTTTGGTTGCTAAATAACTACAAAATAGAAGTAATGATTGAATTTAGTAACCAATTAAGTCAAATAATTGGTATCTAACATTAGCTACCAAGGTTTTAGTGACCTATACTATTAGATTCTAAATTAGTCTCTAACTTAATTAGATACCGATTTAGAATCTAATGACATAGGTCACTAAAACTTTGGTATCTAACGTTAGATACCAATTATTTGACTTAATTGGGCACTAAATTCAATCATTACTTCTATTTTGTAGTTATTTAGCAACCAAAATTTAATTTGGTGACTATTTTGGTCACAATTAGCAACCATTTTCACTTAGTAGTTAAATATTAGTCTCTAAATAGTTTTTTTCTTGTAGTGCTTTGAGTGCCTAGCCTATCTCATTTGGTATGTGATTTTTACTCTATGCTCTTTATTCTTCCATGGATGACTGATATGTATTTATTTTAACCACTTTCCTAATGCATAGTGATAAGAATAATGACAAGTTTTGGACCATTTTACTATATTTGGGTTTATTAGTCTTTGATTGAAAGTTTGACTCAATTTGATCAAATTTTCCAAACTTGAGCATGTTTCGTATTTTGTCCATAACATTTGCTACAGACCTCATATTAACTTGATATTTATTTCGTTTTGTAGATAACTCAAAGATCTACAAACATTGTGAGAGGATCCAAGACAAAATTCGGACTGTAAAGTGCACAAAATCAGCCTTGAAGTTGGCGTACGGAATCTAGACAACACTTTGAGCGGAAATATTCAATTGAGGACAACTTAGTCATTTCACCCCAAATGAGTTGGGATCAAAACTGTGTGTTTTTTATTTATTAGGGAAACCTAAAGGTGGGTATGGGCCACCTTAGGTTAGGAAAAACTCTAAATATTAGAGGGAATAGTGAGGGCAGCCGCGAAGAATGGGTTTAGACAGATTTTGAATACAATTTCGCTTACTTGCTTCTTCTTGGCTCGTTCTGCGCTTTTGCAATTTTATTTTTGTCTTCATTCGCTTTTGATTTCTATCTTTGGCTATTGTTCGTGTTCATTCCACCTGAGTGACTAAGGTTTTTACTCAATCCGGGCCCTAGAGGTTCTCTTGTTTCTGTTTATCCCTAGGTTTGTGTTTTGTGTTGTTTTCCCTGATTACCTACTTATTTTCTATTTTAATTCGATTGTTGAATTTAATGGTTGAGTTGAATCTGTAAATGATTGAATACAGTCCGTCTGGAATGTATTGTGGAGTTCCCTAATCGGAATCAAGTCAAACCGATGATGTTGCTCACCATGCGATAGCATTGGTTTGGCATACCAAGTGTTCGATAAAATGCTCCGCAATTGTGGAGTGTTTGGGACGTTAAATAGATACAGGGATTCCGGTCTGCTTAACCCACAAATGTAATTGGGATAATATTTAGGAACTAGTGAGGGATTAGGGAGAACTGAAGGGAGACCGGGTTGATTTTCATTACTTGAACTTCTCCATTTTGCTTGAATTGTTTTTTTTTGTTTATTCTGTTTAAGTGTCGTACTTGTCGAACCCCCCACCATGCTACTGTTTTATATTTTTAGTGATTGAGAATGTTCGAGTGGTCCTTGGAAGAATGACTTACGTTCGCTATACTGAAAAATCTAGCCTCCTAGTTAATTTGGTACGTAATCGATAGCGCAAATCATTGACCAACTTTTTTTAGGATTGTCCTAAGGTTTGTTGATATCCTAACAAGGCTCAAAAGGAGGCCCAATTGAGACCCACATATGTCTCTACAAAATCCAACAAAAATACAAAGGAAACTACACCTATACATTTATCTATAAGACTAAGAAGAATAAATAGATGCTTTAATAATTTAAACTTCACAAGAGGAGGCTCTTCTTATTGGGTGTTTCTCCTTCTTCAATCCTCTTAGCCATAAACCTTATCAGAGGCCCAATTTCACCTTTCTTAGATGGTCTTCCTTCAGGCTCTCCCTCTTAAAGATGATTTGTCCTCAAATCCATATCATCCTTATAATCAATAGCCCCTATAAAAGGAGTAAGATCACTATTAAAAATGGGGTTAACCTTTTTCATGGAACTTCTTGATAAACTCCAATTTAGAGACTCATTCCTTGTGTAATAAGAAAGTTGTATGTAAAAGTGGAAATGAATCAAGAGATGTATGAGAATTAAAATCATAAACAACCTCAAAAGGAGAAAGATTAGTAGTTTTGTGGACTACTCAACTATAAGCAACTTCTAATGAGGAAGATGTTCATCCCAAGACTTTTTGTTTCCTTTTAAGATTACCCTCAACAAAGTGGATATGGATGTTTTCATTACCTTAGTTTTCCCATCAATTTAAGGGTGACATGTGGTAGAGAATAGACGTTTATTTCCAAGTCTTTCCCAAAGAGTTTTCAAAAAATGACTTATCACATCCCTATTAGACACTATAGTCTTTGGCAAACCATGCCATCTAACAACTTCTTTGAAAAATAACCTTGAGATATAACTAGCACCATCTACTTTATGGCATGAATGAGTCATTTTATTAAAATAGTCCACTACCTTAAAAATTGAATCATAACCCATGTGAGTCCTTAGAAAATATTTTTTTTTATTTTAGAAATTTGGTATCTTGAGAATTTATTATTCTTTAGAAATTTTAGATATTTTTATGCATTTTTTAAATAAAATTTCGTGTTGAAAACCACTTGACACTTAAAATCCTTTGATTATCCAAACAAAATAACAAAACTTTTTCAAATTAAATTTCGCATGACGTGTGTGGTCATTTAGATATCTAACCTAATTATTTTAAAATAAAGCCCAAGTAGAAATGGTGTTTGTGTGAAAAATTAGGTGTTGCAGATAGCAAGAATTAAAAAGCTAAACTTAGTGGGCCCAAAAATAAAATTAAAATAAAGAAAATAATAAATAAAAAATGGGGCAAAAGAGTAAATGTGAGGGTGCAGTAAGGAATTCATAGGTGTTACTCGATTCAGCTTAGATGAAAGGCACTTGGTCTCGGTTTAGGTGAAAGACACTCGGGCCTGCTTAGGTTAAAGGCACTCGGGTCCACCTAGTGAACGACACTCGACTCGACTTAGGATTAGTTAAAGACACCCGTGTCACTTTGGCGAAAGGTACTCGACTACACTTAAGTTAAAGGCACACAAGTCTCTTACGTGAAAGGTACTCGACTCGGCTTAGGATTGGTTAATGAAAACTCAGCACTCGGTTCGACTTGGCTTTGTTGAAGGATACTCGGTAAGGCTTTCTAAATAGGCACTCAACACTCAGTTCTGTAATAGGCACTTGAGCTCGATAAAGGCATTATTGGCACTAGTAAAGGCACTTGGTTTTGTTTAGTGAACAACGCACTCAGGCTCAGTATAGGCACTCGGCGCTCAGATTTTGTAAAGGTACTTAGTTCTGTTTAGTGAAAATCACACTCAGGCTCGGTAAAGGCATTTGGTACTCAGTTCTATTTAGGTAATCGGTTCTGTTTAGTGATAATAGACACTAAGGCTCAGTAAAGGCACTTGGTTTTGTTTAGTGATAATAGGCACTAAGGCTTGGTACTGGTAAGGGTACTCAGTTCTATTTAGTAACAAGTATTTAGGCTTTGTTTAGTAAAAAGAACTCATAAGGCACTCGACACTGGTAAAGGTACTCGGTTTTGTTTGGTAACAAGTATTTGGGTTGTGTTTAGTAATAGGCACTAAGGCTCGATAATGGTAAAGGTAATTGGTTATGTTTGGTAACAAGTATTTGGGATATGTTTAATAATTGATACTCGGCTCGACTTTAACCGTTATAGAAACACCGACAGTGGTAGCATCTATACAGGTACGACTATAGCTTAAAGATGCAGATATAAGAGTCACAGTGGCAGCACCAGCAGTGATGGGAGAGAATTAAAGTTGTTGTTTTCTTTTACTTTTCTCTTCTACTTTATTTTTATGGGTTTTAATTAGTATGTTGTTTGTTATCTATTCTAAAAGAGGGAGTGATGGTGTAACTGGAAGTATCCTCCATGTCAAAAGAGAACAGTGGAGATACAAGCAAAGGTAGAATGGGCATGTGTCTATGGACAGCAGGGGGTCCTAGAGATACAGAAAAACACAAAACAGGAAGTATGTTTTACAACACAAAGTGGATGCCTGAGGTGAGTACTAAACCATATTAAAAACCTACGTGATATTAATACTACATTTATAGAATAGAAAACATACCTATTTCTCATTAAGTTATTAGTGAATGACAAAATGGAAGTGTGCAACGTAGCCCAGTCCTTTTTTGTATCGAAGCCCACAATGAAACGTGGTAGTGTCACTAGTAGAAAAAACACATATTACAATAGGATAAAACGTCAGTTAAAATGTAACCGAGTAAACAAAAACGTAATGACATTTTTGGAATTATGTGAAGATATATTACATCGATTACTGATGAACCGATGTAATATACCCATCGGTTGACACTTCTAGCCGATGTAGAAAAGACTGAAAAAATAAAAATTCAAAAATTGGTTTGGCATTGAACCTATTACATCGGTTGTGAATCTCAACCGATGTAATAGGTGTTAGATACTACATCGATTGTTACTTACAACAGATGTAGAAAATGTTTATTACTTCGGTTGAGGCTCCAACCGATGTGATATTTTCCAATGTGTGAAAAAAATTCAATTTTTGAGTGAGCGCACATGGATTTATTAACCTAATATTTTCACTGCTTTTATTATTTGTCTTTCCCTCTCACGCTGCTGAATCTCTCTCTGGTGCGTTCTCTGCTCTTCTCATTTACGCTCATTTGGTTGGTTCCTTCGTTGCCTTCATCTACTTTCTTCAGCATTTTTGATATATGTGGTTTGCTAACTTTTCTACGTTGCGGGTTTTTTAAGTATGTTATACACTTGATACGTGAGCTTTTCTCTACCATGAATGCTTGGATCAACACTGCTTACAACTTTCATTGCAAGAGGTTGACAATTTTGTAAAATTCATTAAAAATAGTTAAAAAATTGTTTTTAACCCAAATTTTTAGTAGCAACTTGACTTAGTGTATATATGATGATAAAGTTCTTACATTGTATAGAATTATCATATATTTTAAGTTTTAAAATTTAGGGCGAAAAAACTTCAAACGACCACAACTTCTGATAGAGAGCTCGGATTGAGACGCTCTGGAAATGAAAGTTGCTCAAAATAGCGCAACGAAGCTCGTGGGAAATACCTGAAGGGAATTCAAAATCCAAAAAAATTCTGAAATTCCTTGTTTACTATTTTTTTTTATTTTTTAGTATTTTTCACATATTTGTTTCTATTTCACCTATCTATACTTATAAAAAAATTCTGGAAATTGTTGTGGTGTTTTCTTATATGAATTAGAGATTTATCAAATAATTATGAAAAATTCTGATTTTATTTTAAAAAATAGAGATATTACATCGGTTGTTAGCTCCTAACCGTTGTAATAGGATAGACACTACATCGGTTGAGAGCCACGATCGAGGTAGTATCTCCTCCTGAGCCCTCTTAGGATTGGTATTTTATGTCTTTGATTTATTTATCAACCGATGTTGTATAAGCACATACTACATTGGTTATAGAACCGATGTAGAAAGTCTAAGACTTTCTATATCGCCTGCATCTACATTAGTTTTGGAACCGATGTAGAATGTCCTCCAAAACTGATGTGAAAAGGGTTTTTTCTACTAGTGTGTTTCCGTTCAACTTCCTCTACTATCTCTCTCTCTCTCCTTCTGTGTGCAATTTTTTGAAGTTTTAAAGGTTCCACCAAAAGTTCTCAAAAAAAGGTCCCCCCTTTACATGCATGTATGAGTGTTTATATAGATTTGTGTGATTTTTCTAAATTGGAAAAAAAATTGTCTTAAAATGGTAAAATCTGACTCAAAGCATGTATTTCTATTAGTCTAGATACTATGAATATTTCTTGAAACTTGAAGATTAAAAGATGACTTAATTAGTCCAAGTGAGGTGTATTGGCGAACTAAAGCCTTTTAAAAGACACTTTTAATTTAAGACCAATTCTCTGAAGTTTTTACTCTCAATTTTATACTTTCTCTCAAGGTATTTCTAATTTCTAGAATTTACATACATTTATTCTTCTAATTTCTTCCTCCCAAACTTTAAGACTCATTCTCTCTTTATTTCTCCATCTACATCTTCATTCGTCATGCTTCTTTTATCTTGTCTTTCTTCAACAAGTTCTTCCTCATTCTCATGTGTATTAAAACTTTTTTGTATAATCCATCTAATCTTTACTTTCTATTTGTTTTTAACTTCTGCATAATCTGTGAATAAATTGAAAATTTATTAAGAGCAAAATTAATCAAGTAAATTATTAGTCATTCTGACAGTTAAGAGAATTAATATTCATTGAACTGCAAATTAAATCATTTTTTTTTCAGTTCAATAAAATAGAAAGTTTAATAGATTATTTGTGTGCATTCCTTTAAATAGATTTTATTTTACCCCACCAACCTAAAATGGCATCGGGCGCAACTGGATTCTATTACTATCCAAGATTTAAAGTCAAACTTGTATCGGGTCCATGTTTCTTGTGCCGGGTGCATTACCATTACATTGTTGTCTAGTTTGATTTGCTTTCGGCTCAGGTTGTGGCATCGGGCACAACTCTTTCTTTTCTCATTCCAATGCTTTTCAGTTAAAAAATAATAGGGATTTATAATAAATTCAATTCTCATACTCCAATAATCAATCATTAACAAAAACTACCTAAAATAGAGAATTAAGCATATTTTAAGCTTGGGAAAAAATCATTTCGTTATAAAAAAATAATCTAAAAATATCATATAAATTAACTTTATCATTTAGAAGTATAAAAAAATAATTTATCAGATTTAACTTTCGGTCTATTATATTTCCTATTTTATCATACTCGAAAAAAAAATCAATCGATCAATTAATCACTTTAGTGAATTACAATTTCCAAATCAACAAAACCATAGAAAAACAATTGATTACACAACACATTCAGTTAGATATAATTTCTATTAGATAAAGATTTTCACAAAACTTGAAAACAATAAAGAGATTAAGGTTAGAAAAATTGAACACTCAAGTTTTATACTAGTTCACTCTTTTTCAACTGTTACATCCCATTTCTTTGCTAATTAAGTAAAGATTCCACTAAACACGCAATACAACTCGATTACAAAGATTACACCAAGAACTTGTACCTTGCAAAAATGGAAAACCAACTATGCAACACCTTGCTACACCTATATAACTAAAAATTCTATCTAATTACAAAGAAAGAACCTAAACAACTAGGAATGTAAATTCAAACAAATACAAGAAAAAATTATGCAACCAAATGAAACACCAAGTTTAAAGATCACAGAAAAACTTCGTGCTACATGTTAGATGACTCCAACAAGTTAAGAACAACCACTAATTCGCTCAATTGGTCTAAAAATTCAATCTCACAGTTTCTTGCTCACAACAAATGAGTTATTTTAATAAAACTCTTTTTCGACAAAAAAAATATTTCAAAAACTTCCTTCTCTACATGCTGCTTGAAACAGATATTTATAAAAATGTATTTTGTTTGTTTCAATTGATTAAAACTTCAATCGGGTCAATTAATTTTACTTAAATGAAATCAATTGATCATATTGAAACTTCAATCTATTAAATTCAGCGACATCAAAGTTTTTTTCAAAAATTCTTTGGTCAAAAGATGTTAACTAAAAACTTACTCAGAGCAATTGTGTGGATTAGACGCACACACACACAATAACAAACAACAAGAATAAAAATAACTGTATAAACAAGTTTTATATTGGTTCACTCCTATATAAGAGCTACATCTAGTTGCTTGACCACACCAATCAAGCTTTCACTAAATAAAAAAAGTTTGTACAACAAAAATTGTACAAGAAAACATCAATAACAACACTCTTAAATCTTACAAGAACAAGATAGTACACCAGTAACACCCTGTTATTGAGTTGAGTTTGGAAACTCTATCTAGAATAACAACCTTACTAGAAATGAAAAAAAAATACAATAAATAATGTAACTTGATTGACCACAAGTATATGGAGATAGAGAAAGTTTTACGTGAACACACTTAATTGAGAAAATTGAACTCGAAAACACAAAAGAAAGCTCCAAGAAAATGTCTTTTGCTTAGTGCAAACTCCCTCTCAATGTTTTGAAAAGATATGAAACTTAGACTTTTCAATGAGATGAAGATGTGAATGTTATATAGATTATGTTATGTCAAATTTATTTCATTAAAACTATATTTTAATCTATTGATTTCATTTACAAGTGAAAAGAATGGATTAAATCGTACTTTCAACTTGTTAAAATAAAGTAATCATATTCTTTTGAAAGTATAGAACAATCTTAATCTAATAAAAACTCATTTTAACATATTGAAACAACCCTCTAGAATTACTAAAGGTTTTAAAGTAATTTTAACATATCGATTATATAAAGTAACCTATTAAAATATTCACTACAACTATATTCAACTTCAAATAAGAATATTTCAGTGGATTAAAATATCTTTTAACTAGTAAAAATTGTCTTGTCACCATGATAAGTTCTATACAATTTTAATTCAATTTTCTTTTAAGTGAATAAGAATCAAACAATTTGGAAAGAGAATTTTACATATAAATCAAAGACTAAACACACACACACATTAATTTGTATCTAATCTTTAATCTTCTTTTGTAAAGCTTGATTCATTGGATTCATCAAATATATCAGTAATAACAATTGCAACACAAAATAATACTCAGTCTTAGTAAGGAGTAACTATATTCCAAAGAATACTCAATCTTAGTCAGTAGTGGTTGTATTTCAAATAATACTCATATTTAATCAGGAGTAGTTGGATTTAAAAAAATAATTGTATTTAGTTAAAAGTGGTTGGGTGCAAATATTACTTGCTTTGTAACTTGTAATGTTAGTTTGAATTAGTGGAACCTTAGTCCTGTGTTGATCATCAAGAACTAGATATAGTTTGGATTATAAAAAAAAAAAAAACTACTATAAAAATAATGTATGTAAATCTCTCTAATCTCTTATCTTTTTATATTTCATGTTATTAATTTGTGTCTAATCTAAAGGGAAGAGTTTTGTAAAAATAATTTTTGAAAAATGTTTTTAATAGCACGTCTCTTAATGAAGTTGCGTCTAAAAATCTTTTTCATATGCTACTTTTAAAAAAACTAATAGTGTGTTTATCAATTATAAACTTTCTCTATTCACATTTATTAGATGAAGCCATGTAATTTTTTTTTAAGTTTTAATATACAATTCAACCTCCTTTATCGCATATTTGATTTATTTTTGACATTATTGACCATTTTTATGTCTCTCTATTCCATTTGTTAGTTAGCTTATAACATCTTGATATTTCAATACTAATATTCTTATTTGTGAAAATTTCAATTAATTGTATATCACATTTAAAACATATTAACCATGAGACTAACCATTACGTTTAAAAAAAATTGTTGGCCTCACGGGCCTCCTAACTTGTTTCCTGTTAAATTTAATGTGTTTTTTTTTATATTGAAAAAATAATTTCTTTTGTTTTCGACTGATGAAATAATTATAATAACGATGATCTAATATCTTAAAAACAATCCTAAAACACTATAAATAGAAAACACAACTCGTTTTAATTTAGGTTATTGACCTCATAATTTGAAATATCTTTAAAAGTTTACGTAACATGAATTTAAAATGAAACATAAATAAAAGTTTAAATAGGAAAATAACGAAGCTTAAAGTTATCAAGAACAAGGAAAGGAAAGAAGATTGAAGAAACGAAACAAAATAAATAATTACATTTATTGTAATTTGCTTCGGATCATGTTACAAAGATGTTGTGTTATAAATGTATTACTATATTATAACATGCCTAGTACGTCCTATTTGTAATGTAACAACTAACTAACCAGTTTTATTTGAAAATAATAATAAATAACTTCTCACGTTACACTTATATTGCTCCAACTGTTACTTATTTGTGGTTGAATTCTTTGTTAATTCATAACTTCTTTGTAATTGTTTCTTAATTCGCACCATATCTGTTCCTCAATTTCAAAATTTTGAGCAAACTTCTTTTTATGCATAGTTCCGAGACTCACATTTTTATCTACTTTTGCTCAATATTTGAATATTATTCAGTTTTACTTATCTATATCTTGTAATGATTTTCCTATTAATATTATTTTATTCACGAGTAAGTTTAACAACCATATGAAAAGAATTAATTTTAAGTGCTATGTTAAATCATCTCAATTTATTCTCATGTCCTACTTTTTAAAAGAACCAGTCAAGGTGAGTTTTCTTTTGTCACATGTCAAATTTATGCTGATAATATTATTAAAGTGACACTTGATTAGTTACTTGCAATATGTTATTTCCTTCAACAAGTCAATTTTAATTATGATATGTCATTCGTTACGGATAACAAATATGTTCATTATAAGATTAATTATCATCTATTTAACAATGGAAATAATATTAAATTATTTTTTTAAAAAGTACGATTAAATAAAAAACATTGGTGGAAAAAAACTATTTAATTAATATGTAATAATTAAGATAATTGAAAAATAAATAAAAATAATTAAACAATAAAACGTTTAAAATAAAATATGAAAATAATAACTTATAATAATAGTATAATATATTAAAAGTATATTGAGCTTTTTCAAAAATTCAAGCCGTAGATCGAACGGCTGGCGGTTAGAAAAAAAAAAAAAAAATCTACAATCATTTAATTTTTGCTAGATATCGTTCTTCATTTTTTTTTATCATTCGGTTCTGAAGAACTAGTTCTCGCTCGTGTCAATTGATGGAAGAAGATCATAACCGCGCACCTTCTCCTACTCATAGTCTTTAGTGTTGCTATTGCTGCTCTTTCAATTCGATCTTTCGTCGCAAAAGCAATGTCCGAGAAAGACATAGGTTGGGATTTCCACCTCCGAAAGCTCTCTGTCAGTGGCAGAGACTCCAACACCGCCAACGATCCCGCTTCTGATCCTTCCCTTCTTACTTCCGTAACTCTCGTCAATTTCTTACGTTTTCATTCCATTGTACTCTCTCTCTATATGTATTGTTAAATATTAATTTTAGTATTGTTTAATTTTGATTAGGTGAAGAAGCTTCATGAATTATGCAAGACGGAGAATTCCGAGGACTTGGTGGCTAGGGTTTATCCCTCCATTAACAAGATTTTCCAGCGCGCTGCCGCTTCCCTCTCTCAATCTCGAACCTCCAATGGCCTTCTTTTGCTTGTATGTTTTTTGGTTTTTAAATTAATGTTTTTATTGTAAAAATCGATTCGATTTAATGTGTACATAATTGGTTCTCAGGCAATTCTTCAGTTTTACCTAGACTTTGGGGAGATTGTTCTTCACGATGCTGATCCTAGTCTTAGGACATTTTTTCGGTCGTGCTTGAGCAGGTAATATTATAGAGTTTAATTTCTATGAATTGCAAGTGGAAATTTGTTTTGCGGAAACAACCAATTAGAATTAGTATGATTTTTAAGATAATTAGTGGAAAAGTTAGCAAAGTTATGAAGTTCTATTTGGATAAACTCATCTAGAAACAGTTTGAGAAGAAGAAAAAAATAAAAAATAAAACAAGCTTCTTCAATAATTAACTTTAGAACAAGCTAATTTCTATGAAACTTTCCCCTATTAGCTTCTCCAAAATGTTGATTTTTAACTTAACCGTAAGTTAATTTGTAACTTACGAAGAAGTTTACTTTTTTTTTTTTTTTTATTCCTGTATGTCAGTTTGTAATTGGGTGTGACAGTATAGAAACCTTTTACAAATCAGTACTTAGACTATTTTCAATTGTTAAAAGCATGTGGTGTGAGGTGACTTTGGCATTGTGAGAAAAGTTAATTTTGACTGTACTTGTATATAGATGGTCAAGATAAAATTTAAGTAAAATTACAATGCTCGATCAGCCATAAGTGGTTCATGAACATTATTTTGATAGTTTGATCGAAGAAATACAGTATTATAGTAATGAGCATAAGTAGAAGACCAGGAAAGCCAAAAAATAAAAGGGTAAATAGTTAGTAGCAACAGTTCTTTTTTCACCATCATTGTTTCCTTGTGCCACCCACTGAGAGAAGCGAGACTAGGATAGATGTGACGGAAATATTAGGAACTCTTCATGATTTGTATGGATTTCTTGAGCCTGAAAGTGAGGAAAAACTACTTATTGTCTCAGAGACTGCGTACTGCTCTAAAATTGGGTGACAGTTTGTCTTTGAAACAAAACTTATGTCTTCTTTTTCCTGACCAACCAAACAGTAAATAAAAGGTGAAATTTCTTATTTTATCACTGCAAAATTTACCCCCCAATTTACTTGTGTACTAAATAGGTCCTAAGGCTATGTAATATCATTAAAATGAGGTTATAATTCTACAAAAATTGTTTTTAACCTGTTGCAGGGAGTTTGCTGATCCTGTTGTTGCAGAAGCAACACTTGAATTTCTCATCAACAACAAGAAGAAGTTTCTAACTTCCTTCCCTAACTTATTACCTCAGGTGTAACCTAAGTTCTGTAGCACCTTGCGTTTTTAAAAATGCTGCATGCAATAAAATTTAAACGTTTATAATTATCATGAGAAAATATTTTCTCAATGAGTGTTCTGTGTAGTTGGATATTTTTAGTTATTAAGTGAGGTCTTCAGAATGACACAATAATAAAAATGTCACTGGTGGGTTAAATTATTTCAGCTTTGTTTTGGGTTCTAGAAGTCATATTCCCCCTCTACAGATTCTGAACTTTTATAGTCTAACTGGAAGCATGTGACCATGATGCATTGAAATTAACCTCTTGATTAATGAGCTTGTTCCCCTGGGCTTTGGAGTTTGCTTTATCCCAGACCAATAATAATAGTATGTGACTATCTGATATCATATCTAATTATTCTTTTGGCAGTTTTTTCCATTGTTGTTAAAGCTGATTGCTTGGAATGGTGAAAGGTATGTACCCATTTTTCTTCCATTTTTTATTCAGTCCAGTTTGTTTTGGGTGTGGGATATAGAAGGTAAATACTTTTTCTGCCATATTCTGAACCAGTAAACTATTGCTGGTCCTGCATTCTTTCTTTTGCTTCCAAAATCTTAAAATATATGTCATGATAATGATTGTCTAATATTTTACTATAGAAGTGACAAAGAAATGGTTTGAAGAGGAACATTAAAATTCAGAATATCCTCTTGTTACAAGAATAGTAAATATTGAAAAGGGGAATCTGTTTAGCTACCTGATGTGAGAATCTCAGAATTTAGAAGGAATAACAAAATTCTTCTATATTATTAAATTATGAGGTCATTGGACCTACATATACATGAGGCTGTTGGCTATTTAGGAAATACTAACTGCTGATTCTAGGGAGACAAATCCCTATGATTGTGGAATTGTTCCTAAATACATAATCCTGATATTAATATAAAGATATAACTGTGATACAAAATAAAATTACATCAAAAATAAAATATAAAACTTCTTAAAATATAAGAGTAACATGGTTTTGACACTCTCCCTCAAGCTAGTGAGTAGGTGTTCTCTATTCCCAGCTTGGATATAATTATTTCAAACTTAATGTCATTCAACCCTTTGGTGAGTATGTCTGCAAGTTGACTTTGAGTGGAAACATATGGCGTGCAAATCAAGCCGCATACTAGCTTCTCCTTAGTAAAATGTCTGTCCACCTCGATATGTTTAGTTCTATCATGCTGGACCGGGTTGTGGGCTATGTTAATTGCAGATTTATTGTCGCAATATAACTTCATAAGTTTATCCTACCTTATCTTTAAGTCGTCCAATATAATCTTCAGTCAAGAAGTTCACATATTCCTTGGACCATTGCTCAAAATTCTGCTTCGGCACTCGATCTAGCTACTACACTTTGTTTTTTACTCTTCCATGTCATTAGGTTTCCTCCAAGGAAGGTGTAGTATCCAATAGTTGATCTTCTATACCCTACTTAATTGGCATTGGTATATGCTTCAAGAATTACACTCTTGTTTTGTTTGAACAAAATCTCTCTTCTCGGAGTTCCTTTTAAATTTTGAACAATTCTAAGGACAGCTTACAAATGTGCTTTGTTTGGTTGGTGCATAAATTGCCTGACTAGGCTCACAGGAAAAGCAATGTCTGGTATAGTGTGAGATAAGTAAATAACCTTGTCCACGCGTCTTTGATACATTTCCTTGTTCACGACATTGTCCTCCTCAACACTTCCTAACTTTATATTTGGATCAACTGGAGTACTTACTGGTTCGCAGGTTGTCTTTCTTGTTTCTTTAAGGAAATCAGTAATATATTTTTGTTGAGTAAAGTGTGATCTCGACCTTGTTTGTAGCCTAAATTTGTCATAACTTTGGTGAATCTTCCAAACCATGCTCTTGGGGGATTGTTTCAACTCATATAGAGCATTTTTTAGTGTGCAAACAGTTCCAGCATCAACCTGTCCATCATAACAAGGGGGCAAATTCATGTATATTTCTTCTTCAAGGTCTCCATGCAGGAATGCATTCTTAACATCAAATTGTTGCAGATCCCAATCATGATTTGCTGCTAATGACATTACTCTGACTGTGTTCATCTTAGCAACGATGGACAATGTCTCCAAGTAGTCCACTCCATATGTTTGAGTTAATCCTTTGGCCACTAACCTTGCCTTGTAACGTTCAATGGTCACATCAGTAGCCCGTTACACTACAGTATATACCCACTTGCAACCTATTGGGTTTTTTTCCTGTTGGTAAGGTAACAAGTTCTCAGGTCTTGTTCTTGTTTAAAGCCTCAATTTCCACATCCATGACTTGTTTCTATTTCCTGTTAGATAATGTTTCAGATAGAGTGGAAGGTGTGGGTGTAAAGTTTAGGTTTGTGAGAAAGGTTTTATGAGTAGGAGAGAATTTTTCAAAGGATAGAAAATTTGATAAAGGGTAAAGTGATTGTTGGGTGCATGTCCTGGTTCCCTTTCTAAGGGCAATGGGAAGGTCTAGGTTTTGATCCACCTATGCTTTTGAATTATCCAAAACAAACTCATTAGAACTGTTGGAATTTATAGGATTAGAAACTATTACCTCTTGTAACGACAGTTGGATTCTCGGACATGGATAGATTCTGAAATGTTCTTTTCTCCCCATGAATATACCAGACGTTTTTCAAAATTTCCACCACCATTAGGTGTAGGTTTAGCTGTTGGTTTAGGTGCTTGTTCAAGTCTAGCTGTTGATTCAGGTGTTTGTCCAGGTCCAGCGGCTGGTTCAGGTGTTGTTCAGGTCCAGTTGCTGGTTCAGGTATTTTGTTTTATTCCTCTCTCAATTTCAGTCCCATTTCAGGTCCAAATGTCATATTTCGAAGCATGAGAGACTTATTTCCTCTCTTACATTCTCCCGTTGAAGATGAGGTTTAAATTAGCTCTCTTGTTTGTTGAAAGTGACATCCCTTGATACAAAATCTCTTTGATGGGGTGAAAACATTTGTATCCCTTTTGTGTGGTTGAGTATCCTAAGAATACGTATTTGACAGCCATACGGTCCAATTTCCTCTTTTATTACTATGAACATACGCAAAGGATATACACCCAAATATTATAGGTTTGAGTTTATTTGTAAAGTCTAGGTGTGGGTAGAATGAAAATAGAACATCCATGGGGCTTTTTGATGCTAAGATTTTAGAGGATAACCTATTGATTAGGTAGGTGGTAGTAAGGAGGGCTTCCTCCCAAAATTTCTTAAGAACATGATTTTGAAAAAGTAGAATTCTAGTTTAGTGTAACAGGTGTCCCTTTTTCCTTTCTACAATCCCATTCTGTTAGGGTGTTTTAAAACATAAAGACTCATGAATTATCCCTTGCTTTTGAAAAAAAGAATTGAGTACAAGATTAAAGTAGTCTTTGGCATTATCAGACCTAATTCTTTTTATACTGACACCAAATTGATTTTTAATCATAGAGACAAATTAAAAAAACTTAGAGCTAACTTCAAATTTCTGTTTCAATAGGAAAACCCAAGTCACACGGGTACAATCATCTTTGAAGGTTAAGAACCATTTAGCATCTAAGATATTAAGAACATTAAAGGGACCTCAAACATCAGTATTATTAAAATAAAGAGAAATAGGTATAGGGTTAGGTTAATTCCCTTGTGTTTAAAATACACACATAGGGTAGTTTATATATAAATAATAAAAGTAACAAAAATAGTAACAAAATAACAGACATGGGCTAAGCCCGTTATATTCAACACTCCCCCTCTAGCTGGTGTATATAAATTGTATGTACCAAGTTTGTTACATATATAATCAATTCTTGACCCCCTTAAAGATTTGGTGAAAATATCTGTTAATTGATCATTTGAATTAACAAACTTAGTTTTGGTGTCTCTAGATGTAATTTTTTCTTGAACAAAATGACAATCAATTTCAATATGTTTAGTTCTCTCATGAAAGACAGAATTTGAGCTACTATGAAAAATTATCACATATGGGTGTCAGTTGAGTGACCTCTCCAAATTGTAATTTTTCCAGTAATTGTTTATGCCAGATAAGTTCACAGGCAGCTAAGGCCATGGCTCTATATTAAGCTTCGACACTAGATCTTGCTACAACATGTTATTTCTTACTCTTCCAAGATATCAAATTACCACCAATAGAAACACAATATCCGGAAGTAGATCTTCTATCCGATAGAGACCGTGTCCAATCCGCATCTGTATAGCATACAACTCCAGTATGGTCGTTATGACCATATAGCATGCCTTTTCCAGGAGAACCTTTTTTAATGTACTTCAATATACGAGTAACTGCATTCAAATGATTAACACATGGAGAGTTAAAGAATTGACTCACCACACTAACTGCCAAAGAAATATCAGGACGAATAACTGTAAGATAATTCAGTTTTTCAACTAATCTTCTATACTTCTCAGGATCTGAGAGAGGCTCCCCCTGACTAGGTAGAAGTTTGGCATTAGGGTCCATAGGTGTATCAACAGATTTAGAATTTATTAACCTAGTTTCTTCCAAAATATCCAATGCATACTTTTTTGAGAAATAACAATACCATTATTGGATTGTGCTACCTCAATCCCCAAGAAATATCTAAGTTTACTAAGATCTTTGGTCTGAAAATGGTGACAAATATGCTGATCACTTCCCGTAAAAACAATGTCATCAACATATACAACTAGATAGATACACCCAACATTCGAATGACGATAAAAAGTGAATGATCTGTCTCACTGCGAGTCATACCAAATTCTTTAACACTACTAAACTTTCCAAACTAGGCCCTAGGAGACTGTTTGAGATCATATAAAGATTTGTAGAGATGACATACCAATCCAGAAGACTCCCCCTAAGCAACAAAATTGGAGGTTGCTCCATATAATTTTCTTCCTGCAAATTCCCATTAAGAAAAACATTTTTGACATTCATTTGATAAAGAGACTACCTTTGAAGAGCTACCATGGCTATAAATAGGCAAACAAATGCCATTTTTGTCACTAGAGAGAAAGTATCACCATAGTCCAAACTAAAATTTTGAGTGTAGGCTTTAACCACAAGACGAGCTTTGAGACGATCAATAGTGCCATCAGGACCAACCTTGATAGCAAAGACCCATCTACAACCAACAATCGATTTTTCAAATGGTAAAGAAACGAGTTTCCAAGTCTCACTGTTCTAAAGAACACTTTCATTAAGCATAGTTTGACGCCAACCAGGATGGGCTAAAGCATCACCTACATATTTTGGAATAGACACTGAAGAAATGGACAGAAGGCAAGCATAAAAAGGTTGGGATAGTCTATGATAGCTCAAGGCTAATGTGGAAAGCGATTACGGGTAGAACATATACCTTTACCAATGGCAACGGGAAGATCAAGTTCAACTGTCAGAGCCGGAGGGGACGGAAGATCTGGCACCAGAGGATAATCACTTGATGGACGATGGAAAGTTTGACGGCGACTATAAACCTTAAGAGGTGGTGAAGGAGGCGATTTGGTAGGTACATTAGACATGACAGGAGAATCACAAACAATTAGTATATGTATTTGACTAGAAGAAGACGCAAGAGGAGAAGATAAAAATTTAAAATAAAAAGAAGATTCAGCAAAGGTGACATTTGCAAAAATAGAATAACGATTAAGTGAGGGTGAAAAACATTTATATCCTTTTTGAGATGTAGTGAACCCTGAAAATACATTTATGTGACCGAGCAGATAATTTATCAAGTCCAGGACTAAAATTGTGAACAAAGCATGTAGACCCAAAAACTTTTGTAGGTAAGAGATAGAGAGACTCATGAGGAAACAAAATAGAGTGAGGAATTTTATTTTCTAAAACTGAAGCTGGCATACGATTAATAAGATAACATGCACTAAGAATAACATCACCCCAAAAACATTGAGGAACCTCACCATGAATTAAAAGAGTACAAGTAGTTTCAACAAGATGTCTATTCTTGCATTTAGCCATCCCATTTTGTTGAGGTGTATAAGCACATGAAGTTTGGTGAAGAATGTCATAAGATTTCATAAAAGTGTTAAAAGAATGAGAAAGATACTCACGAGCATTATCACTACGTAAAATTCGAATTAAAATTCCAAATTGTCTTTTAAATTTCATTAAAAGAACTTTGAAATATAGAAAATAACTTAGAACTATTTTTCAATAAAAATAACAAAGTGAATCTTGAAAAATCATCAATAAAAGTAATAAAATATTGAAATCCTAAATTAGACTTAACACGACTTGGTCTCCAAATGTTTGAATGAACTAAGAGAAAAGGGAATGAAGCACGTTGTGAAACACTTCTATGAAAAGAATTACGACTTTGTTTTCTTAACTGACACAACTCACAAGACAAATTGGATAACTTGGATAGACTTGGAACAAGTTATTGCATCTTGGCAAGACTAGGATGACCCAATTGTGCAAGAAGGAGAGATGGAGAATCCATAATCGTGTCAACATGTGCAGTTGTTCGGAGGTAATAAAGATCATGAAACTCACATCTGGTGCCAATTATCCGTCCCGAACTCTGGTCCTGTAAACTAACAGAATCTTTGGTGAAAGAAACAGCACAATCAAAGAAACAAGTGAGACGACTAATAGATAATAAATTAAAAGATGACCCAGGGACATAAAGAACATTATCAATAGGCAAAGAAGGGAAAAGATGAACAATACCAACACCATGGGATGAGACCTTAGAACCATTAGCCATGGAAATGGAGGGTAAATGACCAGAGGTAGACAAAGAAGAGAAAAAAGATTTATTACTAGTAATATGATTTGTGACACCTGAGTCTAGAACCCAAGGACCAAGAAAATTGGAGTGGGTGAGCCCAACAAAAGGGATACCTGTATATGCAATAGACGCAGTGGAACCAGAGTTCTGACGATCGTCATACCATTTAAGAAATTCATCAAAAATAGCAGGTGGACTTGAGGTATCAGATAAAGTAAGATCCATGGTAGATGGTGGCACAAGAGTAGCTTGGACAACCGCAACAGTTGAAAAAGCGGCAGCGGTAGCCGCGGAAGAAGCCATAAAGGAGAGAGAGAAATGCTAAAACTCAAACGGGCTTCGATCAAGATGATGAGGACGGTGAACAGTTGGTTCACCGAAAAATATTTAGCCATAACTCTAGGCTCAGATATGATATTAAACTAAAGAGAGATAGGTATAGGGTTAATTCTCTTGTGTTTAAAACACACACATAGGGTAATTTATTTATAAATAATAAAAGTAACAGAAATAGTAACAGAATAACAGAGAACATGGGCTAAGCCCGTTATATTCAACAAGTATGAACAAGAAAAAGGTGAAGGACTCCTTTTATTGCTAATAGGGAAAGGTACAAGCTTGTGTTTAGCAAGCTCACACACCTCACAATGGAGACTCTCCACATTTAAATTCTTAAACAAGGAAGGGAAGGTCATTTTTACAACTCCAAATGAAGGGTATGATGGATTCAGATGAGAGAGTGACTTTTGATAGGTAGATTAAGATCCTCCATGTAGTATAGGCCATTCCATTCTCTATCATGTCCAATCATCCTCCCAGAGTTCTTGTCTTGCAATATACAATAGTTGTTACGAAAAACAATGTTACAAGAGAGAACTTTTGTTAATTTTTGAACAAAAGTCAGATTGACGGACAATTTAGGGACACAGAGAACATTTTTTTAAGGTTAAAGATGGGCTAATTTGAACCTCTCCTTAACCTGCTGCATTTATAAAGGTTCCATCTACGTATAAATTTTCTTCTTGTTGGGATATGGGGTGTATGTGAAAAAGTATTTGGGTAAAGGGTGTATCTGAAACACCATCCAAAAGAAAATGGAAACTTAACTATTAAGTAGCAAGTACGTGTGGGTTTCTCCAATTTATTAAGGAAAGTGCTTACCCTCTCTATCTTTCATGATTTAGCTAGATAGATTCTCGACCTTGTCCTTTAACAATGTGTGCTTGCCTTTGTCCTTCCATTTTTAGAGGGCCTCCTTTTTGCCCCCATTCTCAGCTTGGAGATTTTCTATGTAATTTCTAGCACTTATCTCTTATGTGGCGTGACTTATTACAGTAGGTACACCAAACTTCCTCATGTTTTTCCCCATATTAGAAAAACCGTTTTTCCTCTGGTTAGCTATCATGGTTAGCCCTTCTTCAGTCATCATTGTTGAACTTTTAGTAGTTGGGGTGTCTAACATTAGTCTTCTCTTGCTTTCTTCACTCTTGATAATGGCTACCACTTCATTAAGCCCTGGGACTTTCTCTTTTCCCAAGATTTGGATTCGGACTTGATCATATTTAGGATTTAGGCCTACTAAAAATCATATACTTTATCCTATTCAACATACTCCTTAAGGATTGCTGAATCTCTGGAGACTTTGGTTTTATAACTCAATAGTGATCCAATTCCATTCATAGGGATGTGAGTTGATTGGCATATTTTGTAATTAGTTTGTTTCCCTGTTTCACAACCACAATTTTCACCTTTACATCATATATTTGGGCAGTGTCCTTGGCCTTTGAATAAGTTTGTTCTACTGGCTCCCAGATTTGCTTTGTTGATTTAAGAAACATGTAGGTATCACTAATTTCTAGTACCATTAAATTTGACAACCATGCCATGATCATGGAGTCTTCTCCATCCCATGTTTTGAACTTGGCATCCTCTTCATCAGGGGCATTACCAATTATATGGCCGACCTTTCCTTTTCCTTTCAAGATGGTCCTAATTAATGAGCTGAGACCGTTTGAGATAATTCTTTTCATTTAATCTATAAGCAAAATGAACATTTTGCAAATCTCTAGCAGTCTGGGATTTGTACCTAGTAATAGGATTCACAATCTCAGCCATCACAGGTTGGGGTGGATTGCACAACAATGAAGGCTGCAATAAGGCTCAAGTTAGGGTGGACTGTACAACAATGAAGGCTGCGGCTGCGACGTAGGGTTTCTAATCACGAAATGATGACTACGACGTAGGGTTTACAAGCACGGTCAAAGACTCCCAAAGATTGGGACCTTTGATACCATCTAAAAATTTAGAAGGAGTAATATATTCTTTTATATTATTAAATTATGAGGTCATTGGACCTATATATACATGAGCCAGCTGGCTTTTTAGGAAATACTATTCTAGGGAGACAAATCCCGATGATTGTGTGATTATTCCTAAATACATAATCCTAATATTAATATAAAGATATAACTTGTGATACAAAATAAAATTACATCAACAATAAAATATAAAACTTCCTAAAATATATCTTCTTAAAATATAAGAGTAACATGGTTTTGACAGAGAATATTGAAGATTGACCTTTGTCTATGTTGTAGGTTTCAAGTAGAATAAGTTTTTGGTCCTTGGACCAGATTTTGACCTCTAATTACAGGTTCTAGGTTAAAATTAATAAGCCAGATTTTTGTGACAATGTGCTGTCTATGTGTCACTTTGGTGCATGTAAATGAACCATTCGAGTGTAATTCTCATTTTTTGTGTGACAATGTGCCTTATAGATGGAGGGGGGGCCAGATATTAATTAACTATTTTTTGTAACTCTTGCAGATTAGAGAAACTATTTTTGAAAGCCTTCCCATGCTTGATGTCACCTGGGTCATTTCTTCCCTTATTTCCATCTTTAGTAGACTTGCCAAGTATGTACAAATTATATTACTATTTCCATCTTTACCTTTTTATTTCAATAGAAAGATTAATGTTTACAATTATGATTGTTTGTCCAATTGCATTTTCCTTCTCTTATTTTTTTTTGTTTACGAACAACATAATTTTTTCAATTTATAATCGGTGGAAAAGTTGACCGTGCTAAATTTTTATGTATAACTTTTCCAACTTTTATTGCTTTTAGACACATTTTCCATAGCAATAATCATAATTGTTGTGGGTTCCTTCCCCAATATTAAAAAATAAAATAGAAAAGGAGGAAGTATGAACTATTTCCTTCAGTAAGTAATAAGAACCATTTGGGAAAAATAGGTAGTTTTGTTTTCTGATCAGCAGGGAAAAATAGGTAGTTATTTCAGATGTTCCGTGTAATGGGTTTGATGATATGCTGACAATCAGTTTCTACTCATGTCCCTCAATAACATCTTATCAATTCAATGTTTTCCTCTCCATCTTTGCTAGTTTTGGTAGTAGCATTGGAAAAGGTGGAAAAAAGCTCTGGACCCCTAATTGGGAGCAGCATCGCTTCTATTCAGAAAAATACTGCCCCTAAGGTTATCTTTGATTCTTTAAATTTGAGTGATGTCTAGCCAGTGTTGCAAAAGTGTACCCTATGAATGTCTTTGTTTATTTTCAATGTAGATGTTACTTGCTCTTATGGATGAGGCGTATACTGGTTCAACTATAGAAGATGGTGGAGGAGATTCTGAATATGAGGATAATAGTGCAATTGATGTTGCTGATCCTTTGTTCCTTGAACTTTTAAAGGATGAAAATGATGGCATCGCTGTATGTTACCTTTTATCTTGTTTGTCATTGTTGTTACTTCAATTTGTCTTGTGTCTTCCTGTTATTTTTAACCTAAAAACTCAAGAGGTTCACCCATTTTTTCTCAGCCACACCATGTTTACCACTGAATAGTTACAGAAGATTGATAATAAGTACGATTTCAATAATATTGCTTTCATCTCATTGAAAGTTGTGTTTGATGAAATTGAGTTCCAAGATATTGTAGCCCTGTTACAAATTTGGGATTTTTGTTTGGTATTTAGCTTCATTTAAACTCCTAAAGTAAATTATATCATGTCTCAGGAACGTCCCTGGTCATCTCCAGTGATGACTGCATTATTACAGGCTTCAGTCAATAGTCCTTACTCTGATAAGCTGAAAGCAGTGCTGAGCATGACTCCTCGTCTTCTTGATGTGTACTTCTCCATAGCATTGCATACTGTCAATAATTGTATGTTTTGTTCACACACTTTCTATGCTTGTTTTCTTTGGGATATATTGAGAATTTTGTTATTAGAATCTGTTCTCTTTAAGGATATATGACTTGGTTGTATTTACAGTTTCTCTCTCTTTTTAAATTAACTTTCAGCTCTGGTTTGTGCATTGATTCCCCTGCTTATGTCAAGATTTGCTACATTATTTCCAGACAAAATATTTTCATATGAGGTATATTATCTCTTCTCTTGTCATTATGAGTTAGAATTGCTTTCGAGAACCAACATTTCAAAACACATGAAGTTGTGTATTGAACTATAAGAAAAAAAGAGAAAAATTGAGTTGAATCTGAGTATTTCTATGACTGCATCGGGATTTATTCATATTGTGAAAATGAAATCAATACAAGAAACAAAGGAGATTTGGTTTCATCTAAATAATAAAGATATGATACTGAAAAAAAAAAAAAAATTATTAAAAATACAGATATGATCTTTTTTTATGTAATTACTACTTTTATCCAAGCGGAGCATAAAGTCATATATGCTCAGCAAATGTGCTTGATTTTTGGTCCTCTTAGAGCCTGTGCTGATACATCTATCTGTTGTCCCCTTCTTGCTTCAATCTTGCCAACTTGTTAAAGATCGAAATCTTCGTGTTAATGCCATATAAAATTCATTTCAAGAAGGGTTCTTAGAACTTTTCCTCCGAAAGTTGAACCAATGGCTTGCATTGCCCTCCATGCTAATATACGCCAGCCTTAATTTCTCCTTCTCCATTATTTTCTAAACTTCAAAAAATTTCTCCGCACTTGACAACCACCCTTGTGGGTCTACTCCATCAAACGTGGGTAACTCTACCCTCTTGGTCCAAGTTCTTGTTTCCTCCTCCTCTTCATCTTTGGAATTCGGATCATGCATGGAACTATTCATAGTATTTTAAACTCCTTCCGTTGCTTTATCACCCTTTTTGAGGTCCCGTAACGTCTCTTTGATCTCCAAGAAGTTATCATTAATCATAGTTATCTCAGCTTTCAGAGCTGTGATCTCCACTTTCATCTCTATCATGGCCCTTCCTTGCTCTTTGGTCATCTTTTCGAGTGTATTACATGATGCTCCATCTCGCAATTCCTCACTCCCTCGCCTCAAATCCGTTAGGTCAGACTGAACTGTTAGGTTTTTATATTAGAAGCTAGAATCGCACACACAGAAAACACACTCCATTACAATGACAATACTCATATTTTAAAACCATTTTGATAATATCTCATGGGAGAACACCCAAAACTGGTGATGTGTCGGGTAAATTCAAAAGTTTCCCCAACCAAAGCGGTATGTGGCTATGTATTTATTTTAGGAGGAATACAAAGATTTGTAGAAGAGACATAAATCAGAGTAGGGATTATTACTAGTGATCCCAGAATCTCATCACATGTAGTAGCATACTAGTGAGGGAAGTCATACGAGGCTACACTCATAAAAATTGTAATTCTTAAGTTCTTAAGTCATTTCTAAAAGGGAAGTAAGAGCACATTACAATCAGGTAAGGCATGATGAATCTGTCTGAGATAAGCGGATATAGGAATATCAAATCAATTCAGAGCAAGCAGTGTCAAGGTCTTGGCAACCACTATATAGATGTTGGGTGTCATTAGTATAGAGGCCATGAGCCTCACTCTGAACTGATGCACATATCTCAGGAGGATGGAAAATAGGTTTCAGTGAGGTGTGGAGGACAATGTGCAATTGAGCATTAATCTTTACGCATTGTTTGTGTTCATTTGCTGTTATCGATTAGTAGAGGTGGTGAGATGGGATTATCAATCTTTACCCATTGTTTGTGTTCATTTGCTGTTATGGATTGGTAGAGGTGGTGAGATGGGATTATCAATCTTTACCCATTGTTTGTGTTTATTTGCTATTATGGATTAGTAGAGGTGGTGAGATTGGATTATGAATCTTTACCCATTGTTTGTGTTCATTTGCTGTTATGGATTAGTAGAGGTGGTGACATGGGATTTCTGGCCCAACCCACTAAACCGTAACCGAAATTTTGAAGCCCAAGTGGAATACTTAGAGTCTTTCATCTTTTCGTAAGTTAGAGAAGACGGAGAATCTATCATAGAAATAGGGTTTGTGCTAGAAGCCATTTTTCATATTCTGATAAGAAATAAAATCAAAATCCGAGGAGATAGAGAAAGAAAATTGAACCATTGAAAAGGCTCCAATGGAGATGATATTGCAAGGGTATATGCAGAAGGAGGAGGCAACCTAGGCAAGAGGTGGTCGATTTGCAGTCACCATCATATGCACCACCACGCACTGTGAAGGGACATGGAATTGCATCTGGAAACATGCGTATGAGGGTTTCTAGGGCTGCATTTTGTAGAGTGTACAAATCGAGATGATGCAATCCCAACAATGTGGTCAATGTTAAAATAGTCATCAGAAATAAACCTAAGGGAAAGTTGCGAGAGAGACGTGAGAAAAAACTCTTAAGAATAGTGAGCGAACTAGGAAAGAAAGAGAAAGGTTTGCTAACTTTTTTTTTCATCAGAGGCAGGGAGTAGCAAACCACGTTTTCGAGAGGCTTTAGATATTATGTTTGAACTATAAGAAAAAGGAGAAGCATTAAGCTGAAACCGTGTGTTTCTATGACAACTTGGGTAATTTATTTACATTGAAAAAACAAAATCAAGACAATAAAGGAGATTTGGTTTCCTCTAAAGATACAATACTAGAACAGAAAATAAACATTGAAATTGCAGATATGATCTTTAGTTCCGTATAGTAAATATATAATCTTAATTTCTGTATTAATAAAGATATGATCTTTATTTTTGTAATCATATCACTGTGCTTCGGGGCTTCTGTACAACTAATGTTTACTATTTCGAGCTTTTCACTTTCTAGAACCTTCAGGTATAGTAATCTGCAATATATTTGTAACAATCATCATCCTAAAGAACAAATTGGAATGTTGTATGATCAAGGAAGAAGAGACATCACTCAAAACAATCACACACAAGCATAATTTTCTTGACAAGCGCGATTATAACAGGACAAAAAGCTAAAACTTCTCAAAGTTCAGCAATTGCATTTGGAAGCTTCAAACAGTAGAATACTTCCAAATTTGAAACTAAGGCTGATGTGCATCGTAACCATGGACAGTTCGTTGCTGAAATGTTTCATTTGTGAGACAGGAAGAATTACCATCCACAATGGAGACTGGTAAAAGTATCTGCCTATTAATAACCATTAGCTTTAGGAGACTTTGTTAAAATATCAACCACCTGTTCTCTAGTATTGTAGCATTTCAAATCTTGCTTACCTTAATCTTCTAGGGAGTATAATCTTGTCTCAGTATGTTTGCTTCTTCTATGACCAAAATGATGTTTAGCCAAGTTTATAGTTTACTTGATGTCTATTAGCATCTTCACATGTTCTTATCTTCAAATCTTAATGGGCTTGACAAGCTCCCATTGAGGCTGCAATATATCCAACCTCAGATGAAGACAGTGTTATCATTGACTCCTTAGAAAACCGTGAAATACTTCGTCATTAACATGTACCCTGCTATATTCTTTTTTTCACTTTTATCACTGCATCAGTCTGAGTTAGAGTAGTCAAATACTTCGTCAAATATATTCTGTTATGTTTTAAAAATAATAACCCATGGCTCAAAGTTCCCTTTACATATCGCAATATCAAAAAGCCTCAAATGATCCATAAATTTAATCATAAACCCCACTCCATATGCTATGTCACTGCCAGCAGCTTGGAGTGACCTTTTAGTAGCAAGCAGCTTAGAGTCTTGTAAGTTGAGCATTGTAATATTTTACTTTAAAAAGCGACTATTATGCTTAATTTATATGGAAGATAAATGTGAAGTAGATGGACAATCAAATATTTAACTGTTTTCTTTTTCCAAAAGGCCTTCCTTCTATAAGTTTGTGCTTTGTAGTGCCATCTGCCTCAAGGCCTTAACTCAAGGTCACCAGCTTTAAATTAAAAATACCTAAATTCCACCTTTCAGTTTTTGCTTAAAGTTCTGCTGTGCTTTTCAGGTTCGCAAGCGACTTTTGGAGTTTATGCTCTCTACATTTCAGTGTTCACCAAACTTCATTGCCCTTTTAAAGGTATTTTTTGACAATATACTGCATTTCATTTATGATTTTACATCAAATGTTGTTCGAATCTTTATTTTGTCATCTATTGCAATATGATGATTTAATTGTAAGATTGTTCAATGTTTGATGAGCCACCCTTTTTCTTTGAAATATAACAGCATTTGTCTTCTGTGCTGTGATTTATATAGAATTTCATCTTTTTCTCTTAGAAAGCTAGGGCTTATGTCTAGAACCACTCTTGTGAAGGCTTATGCTGTTGAGTTATGGCTCTTTCAAGAATCAACTTTTCTAAAAGCTTTAGCAATTAGGCAAAGGAAGCCAATTTTATGTAACACTCCCCCTCATTCAAGACCCTTTGGGTTTGATGGGTTGGTAATGCTTCGCAATCCGTACACCTATCTTGTGCCTAAATTTAATTTTGTTAAGAGGAATGAGGACTGCAAGGATCAAACTCTTAACAAATTAGTTATGGAGACTCTAACGTCATGTCAAAAACCAACTCTCCTAAACACTTGAGTTGTTAACTAACGATTCTTAGATGATTTTATATTTAACAATGTCAGTAATAGAAAAAATGGGTTGATTCTATATAATCAAGAATATCCAAATTATATATGTATCATTAAGAAAATAGTATCATATCGTTGTCATCAAAGGATATCAAATTTCCTCTATTTATTTTATTGATTCCTTTTTTCAATATAAATAAGGCACCTGTGCTTTCTTAGAAACACATGATTTCAGCTCAATGTATCTCTCTTCCCTAGAATTTAACAAATACCTTTTGTGAATTTATTGCAGAAACCTATAATGGACAGACTTGGAGAAGCTTATGACAGCCCAGACAAGGTTAGTCAAAAAATATTTTAACTATTTAAGGATGGGTGGTACAACCTTCTTGACATAAAAATTCATTAATTTTCTTTAGACAGAATTAGCCTTGCAACTATGTTGGGCAATTGGAGAGCATGGTGGAGGTGGTGGATCTCACAAAGATGAAGCTCGTGAGCTTTTTGAGAGTCTAGAACTGCTTCTATATGAAAACCTTTCCTCTAGGTACGACGTAGTATTAGTATACACCTAACTTCTTCCAGTGCTGAGAGATTTCTAGGTAATTCTGTGATGACTTGATCTACTTTGTTTACTTGGAAGTCGTGTGGGCATGACACAGGAGGTATCCCTTGGTTCTGACAAGGATACTTACAGAAGGTCATCACAGTCCAGGCTTTTATGTTTTGTTGTGACAGCCATAGCAAAGCTTGCTACACATCATCGAGAGTTAATACCAAGAGCACGTGTATCCTTAGGCAAGGTATTGTGTTTAAGTTGCAGGACAAAGCAGAATAGGTTATTAATGATGTAACTATTTTTCTAATTTAGGATTTGCTTTTCAGGTGGCTCGGTCTCGAATTTCTGACGCTAGAGTATGGAGACGTGCATGTGATTTCCTGGGTTTGATGAAAGACCCTGCTATATGTTCATCCATATTGGGGCCTACGCGACCTGCACAAGGTACAGCGCAGAAAGTAGGCAGCATAAACTGGAGTGAAGGTTCAACAAAGATGATTGCACATATTCCATTTTACATTGTAGGGGAACAAGAAGGTGAAGGATACTTTGCTTCCGTTGACATTTATTCATCGGCTTTACATGCTCATTTTTTTGCATTAGGGAGTAAATTTGAGATATCATATTTGATTTCAACTTCAGTGCGTGTCGTGCTCTGGCACACTCGTCTCCTGCGTCTATATTTTTCTCTTCGGTAGTGGAAATTTGTACTCACCTTTTGTGTTGCTTACTTGATACAGGGCCACCTTTTCATGATTTCTCATTTTCAGATATCATTCCCGGAAGATGATGGAAGCTGAAAGTTACCAGGTGGCCATCTCTCTATTATCCAGTATGGTCATCTCGGGGTCATTCTGATATTGTTTATTTTTTAATCTGTATACTGGTTAAGCATCCGTGAATTAAGTTCAGACTTTAGCTGTTTCTCCATATATTATTTTTTTTGTTACCGTTCAGCATTCACTCGTTAATATGGCTCTCTACTTGTAAGCTAGACGAGTTTGAGTGGATTTTGACTCTTGTTATACCAATTATTCTGTCCGTCCCATTCGATAATATTCAGACTAATGTAATGTGATGTTTTTCTTCAATTTGTTTATTTTAACTTTTTGTTTACCATTGAAGTTTGTAGAAGTCCATTAATGATGGAATGGAAGAATTATATTTCAATGCAGCTTCTCACTTGCAATTCATTAAATTAATCTCGCAAGCTAATAAAACTAACTCTTGAAAGAGTCAAAGACGATGCAATGTTATAAAATTTGAATACAAAGATAGATAGAATTAGAATACCTAAAATTGAGATTTTAATCATAAAATAGTATATAATTTAAATTTTACTCAAAAATGTGAAATTATAAGATTGTAAAGATTGTGGAATAAAATTGTAAAAATATATAATCAATTTTTTATTTTTTTTTAGATTTTCTTAGTAAATGTGATAAGTTCAAATTTAGCCTAACACTATCTAATTAAAATTAATATAATTAAAGTTCAAAATAAATATCAAACTTAATTTGAGATTAAGAATATCGTTTGATATATCTTTTACTTTATTAATTGAATCAAATCAGTTTCAATATCAATTAAATAAAATTATTTTTTTTTATTTTTTTGAAATATTCTTCAATTATTTTATTTTGTAAATGATAAAAAATATATTATATATATATATTTTAAAAAAAATTAAATCTACGATCTATTTTATGATTATATGATTTACGATTTTAAAACTTTTTAAGATTATCTAATATCTCGATCTTAAGTATCTTGGGTAGAATCAAGGAAAGTCAATAGAGTAGAGAATCTTAAGAAGGCAAGTGACTCGTCCAACTCCTATATTTCTCATATTTTTTTTGTTTTGATCTGTGTTTCCTCTCTCAAACATAATCTTTGAGTAGACTGAGTTTCTTATGGATTTTCTTTTACTTTATTTCATCATTTTAAGTGACGTATAAATGATAATCTTGGAAAATAGTTGTAGAATATAAAGGTATTAGAAGCTATAATTTAGTTTTAGATATAAATAAGATGACATCTAATTTTTTTTTTTAAAAAAAAGAGAAAAGTTGATATAAATAGGAAAAATCAGTATTCAAGTTCTCATTTTCTTTGACTTCTCTCTAAAAATCGGATATCACTTAGATTCTTGATGTTGAGTAAAGAAAGTATGTCCAGTCAGATTCTTGAACAAAATAAGTTTATTTTTTGCTCATCTTCCTCAAAGTTAGTTTTAGGTCAATTCGTTCTTGGTAGGGGTATTTTGCCTATGTCCTCTAAGGCATCAGAATGAGTCTTTTTTGGTCAATTGTTCTTAATAGTGTAGTCTGGTCACTAATCAGAACCTCTTCGTGTAGGTTAGTTTGCCCATAATTTTAGGATTTCGAAACCCCTGTAAGGGTTTCTACTTTATACAAGTAAGGGAAGCTAGTTTCGATATTTTTAATAAATATTGTGATTACTTATTTTATTAAGTATGAATGGGATGAATTTGAATTAAATTGAATAAATATTTATGTATGGTATGATGTAGTATAAATCTTTGTGAATGATACGAAATGGTGATCTAAGACATAGTATATTCAGGAAAAGAGATACCTGTCTTGAGATTGTAAGATGTGCATTGTTTGAGGACTTGTCGAGAAGGAGGTATTACTGGTACCTTAGAGTCATATAGATGAAGGATACTAGGTGGTGAGAATTGAAGGAGATTCATATAACTGGAACTACAATTTAAAAGAGGTGGTCAAGACAAACAAATGGATTTACCTTGTTAAATGAGGTTATGTTCATTTGGGATTATTATGGATTTACAGTTGGAAGAGGTATCTGGCAGGTGTTAGCTTCTGAATCTAACTCAATGCACGAGTCTTTCGGAAGTAGAGAGTCAAGTTTCTTTGTATGTGAGTCTATATGTATTATATGAGTTGTTATTTGAAATATAATAATGGCAATGTGATGTATGAGATGAATCATGTAAGTCTGATGTTTGTAGTTTGGTTGAGATAGAAATTTAATTTATGAATTTACATTTCTTTAAACACTTTAGCTTACCCTTATTTTTGTGTGGTGGTTGTTTTATTTTTAAATCTGCGATGATTGTGTGTTGCACGTGAGCAGAGGATTTGACAGGTTGAGCTGATGAAGAAACCTTATTTTCTTTATTTTATTTTAGTTTGTAATTTTATGAAGATATTTCTATTAAATCTTATGTGAAGAAGTATATTTTGAAACACTGTGATGAATGTATGGATATTTATATTTAGGTATATTATATAATTTCTATGTGATAGAGTTCCTTTTATATGAAAAATATGGGATCTTATACTTGGTATCGAAGCATTTTGTCTTTAGGATGACCTAAGGGTAGTGGGTTTATTGTGTTTCTTCTGCGTGTATATTTTTTGGAAGTTTAGTCTCGAGAAGTAAGCAAAATATTTCTAGTTGTATGTTTGGCAATGTGATCTTTAAAATTATGGTTGTATTTGAGTTAAGATGATTGTTATGAATGAAGATGAAGGCATTAAGAAAGAAAAAGAATATTGATAAAGTGATGAGGGTGCACACTCATAACTATATCAAAGATGGATTTCTATCTTAATTCTACATTTAAAAGTCATGTTTTGAATGATTAGTTGTATTTTGTATGAAAATTTATGTTAGACATATGTTGGATTTTACTATAAGAAGTTTTCTTATATTAAATGCTTTAATGGAATTGGAATGCTAGATATAAAATATTTTGTGAAAATAAAAATAAGGAATGGTATAATGTATGTAATGTGCTCTGTTCCTGATTTTTGTTGTTTGGGTGGAATTTTTGGTTTTGTTTTTATTTTATAGGAAATAGAAGGAAACATGGAACTGCATCTTACTTTATGGTTCTATGTAGTGTGATTGTTTATGAAGTAACAATGTTATTTGCGTGCAAATATATAATTCTTGATATTATTCATACTAGTCTTTTAAATACTGTGGTCTCTTGTATTATTGAACGCAATTAGACATAATATACTCTAAATATATACAAAAGACATAATGTCTTCCATTAGCAATTTTTTTTTCTTCTTTCTTTTGAAAAACTTCCCAACTGATATATGCTAAATAGTACTTTTAATATGCTACAAGGTATTTTACCTCCAGATTTTCTATTAATTTAACTTTAAAATCTTTTCTAGGCCAACATTGATGTTGTCATGTATTTTTTTTAAATCCTACTTAATCATAATTCTTCCGTGCACATATCATTCATATTTTTTATTCCATCATATCTCTCATTTGTTGTGAAATCTAAAAAATCTTTTGTTTTAAGCTTAGGTTGTTAGTTTTAGTTGTTGTCAATTTATATTAAGGTAATTCTAGTTTACTTTTATACATGATTCCTTTTTGTCAGCTAATTGAAATCTTGATACAAATATATTTAGCTTGTTTATATTTAATTTTAGTTGTATCATATTGTTAAATAATAACTATTACATAGAAGTTTGGCATCATTCTTTTGCTTGACAGTGAGTAAAGCCAAGCTATGTTCACGACTTGATATTGATATTTTTTTAAAAATAAAGTTTGCAATATCTTTCATCCATTTGTGCTATGAAACAATCCCTGATAATTGGAGCTTAGTACTTGTTTTAATTCCTTTGATAATATATATTTTGTACTTAATTATATATATATATATATATATATATATATATAAGAATAGGTTTTCTATAACACATGAACATTTGTCAAATATTATGACTAAGCAAATTACTTTTCTATTGTTTCTTGATTGCCTTAGTGTTTCGTTGTGATTTTATGGTTATCTCCTATTTGAAAACATGGGAGAAACCATGGATTTGTACTTGACGGTTTGTTACTACTTTTTATATTTTTAGTCTTAATTGAGAAAATCCCATAATAAAAAGGAAATGAATTATAGTTGAACATTAAGTAATTCAATCAATTTTTTTTTCACTATCAACATGTTATGATGACAGATACTCTACACCAAGGGAGTTGCTAATATGCAATGTTTCACGTTTAAGATTTTGTACGTTCATTTTCATACCTAATTTATAATAGTAATTATCTCTATTTGAATTGAAGATGAGACTTTACTGATATTTGTATTTATGAATTATTAAAAATTGTAATGTTGTGGTCATCTTTCCTTATTTGCTCTTTGTGAAGATACAAATATATGTTCGGAGTCTAGTTAGTTAGAAGCCCTGCATGCTTTGGTAGTATATACTATTGTATATGATTGCTTATTTACATTAGAAATGTGATCCCTATTCTCTATTTGGTTAGTATTAGAGTGATAGGATAGGAATATCAAATTTGCACTATTTGTAAATTTGTTTTTTTAAGTTTTCTTTTGCGAATTGTCTTGATGTTTTTGTATCCTCGTTAATCTTTCTTTTATCAATTTACTCGTATGTTTTCCACTTTCATGTTTTATTTGTTATATCTGTCTATGTTTTATGTTTAGCTTTCTCTTTGGTCAAAATCTTAGGTATGCCTTTTCTATCATCTTTACTGACCCAAATTATTCACTCCTTTTCTACATATTTTATAGTTAGCCATGACACTTTTTTTACTAATTTACTTGTATGATTGCTTATGAGATAAGAGCTATAACTTCTTATTATTAATTATAAACATGTCAAGAATTGAGTATTTTGAAAATTTATATGCATTTAGTATGAATTACATTAAATGTATAAGAAATTTTGAAAATACAAAGTCATTTATTATAAGTTGTGATGCTATTATGTTTTTGGGGACAACTGTTATGGTTTTCTTTCCAATATTTGTAGTTGTAAACTCTCTCTATTTTGAACTATTGCTTCTAAGTTAGGCTAATGTTACTGTGGTGAATGAATGTATGTGTTGTCATGTTTATGTTGTCGTGCTTGGTATGTACCATATTATAGTATAAAATAATTTATATTGTGATTGGTTAAAAGATATATTTGTTTCATTTAACAATGAAAGTGTTTGAATGATCATGATAAGAGTGTAATAGCATGTTTTGAATTTAAAGAATGCAAAACATGTCATAATCATATTATTAACATTGTGATGGAAACATTTTATGTTTATGAATTTGAATAACGTAATGTTGGTAATATGATTATGGCGTGTTTTGCATTCTTTAAAAAGCTGAAAATATAATAAACAAGTGATGCTTCTAAAAGATTTCAAGTTCAAACCTAGGAAGAAGACAAAAGAAAAGCTAGTGTAATGTGATGATGTGATATATAGACGTGAATAGAGATTTTAAAGTTATAAAAATGTGAAATATATTTTCATGTCATGATTTTTATGTGATTTCTATATACAAAAGGGTTGTAGAGCTTGTCATCTTATAAATATTTATACATCAATTGTATGATTATGTTCCTAGGATAACCAGTGAGACTTTTTGCCTCGTTAGTTTAAAATAATAAATAAGCTCAGTTAGATATGCCAATGTGAAAGTGGGGTGGTATCTCTTTAGAATTAAGGTGAGAGTTGAATGGAAACATATCCTTATCCCTTTCCTAGTATGTCAACTTTCGAGGATGAAAATTTTTGTTTTTGGAGATAATGTAATACCCTAAAAGATAGTTGTAGAATATGATCGTATTAGAAGCTATAATATAGCTTTAGATATAAGTAAGATGACACCTAAACATTTTTTTTAAAAGGAAAAAGTTGATATAAATAGAAAAATCAGTATTTAGGTTTCATTCTTATAAAAGTCACCATCTCTCTTAGAAGCAGTTCTTTCCCTTTTCTCTGTCTTTTGTCTAAAACTACGCCTTCCTTCCTTATTTGACTGATGATCAAAGATCACTCTTAGATTCCTGGCATCGAGTAAAGCAAGAGTGTTCAATCAGATTCTTGAATAGAGTAAGTTTATTTTCTGTTCATCTTCCTCAAAGTTAGTTTTAGGTCAATTTCGTTTTTGGGAGGGGTATTTTGCCCATGTCTTCTGAGGCACTTGAATGAGTCTTTGTTGGTCTGTTGTTCTAATAGTGTATTTTGATCATTGATTTGAAGCTCTTGGTGTAAGTTAGGTTGCAATGGCCTTGTAATGGCTACATGCATTGTACACGAAATTGGATGAGATGTTTGAACAATTTAGCTACTGGTTAATGATCTTGAGATGCATCAGTACTTTGATTCCAAATGGCAGTGGAGACAATGATGAAATTGTAGCGGAATGGATGAAGGAACGAAGCAAATTCAGCAAGGTTTATGAGTGAAAGTTGTGGAGCAATATAACTGGAAGAGTTGAGGCCAACTTCCAAAGGAATCCCTAAGCTAGTATTCTAAGGGATGCTAACAAAGATGAACCTCAAGAACCAAATGTGCTGGAAAATTTCAATAGCATAACACTAGTTTAAATCAAGCTTAAAATTTACAACACTATGCCCTCTTATTTAAAGAGTGAATTCCCACTCTAGCTTCTAGAACAAGCTCTCTAACCCTAGCTTCTATGACAAGTTTCTAACCCTAGCTTCTATGACAAGCTTCTTAACCCTAACTTGCACCCCAAGGCTCTCACAAGGTGATGACAGGTGGCACAAGGAGAAAACTTCTCCTATACCCTAACTTGGAACACCAACATTATTTATGGCTTCAAAGCCTAACATTATTACACTACATGGCCCAAAATACAATGCCTAAATATATTCTAATTGGCCTAAATACAAGGTCCGAATTATTCTAAACTATTCTAAACAATTTTTACAATTTAGAGGAGTTCTTCTTGATGCTCAATGTTCCCAAAGTGATCTCTCCATGATTGCATTTGGGCTTGAGCAGTTTGTTGAAAACCCAAACAAGCTCAAATGCGCCCCAATCATCTAGAAAATCTTGATCTACCCTTTGACTCTTTGTGTTCTTTATTCTTTGACTAAGGTGGTTGGGGCGTATTCCATCAAGTTGCACGTGATTTTAGGTTTTTGAAACTCCTTTGAGGGTTTCTACTTTATACAAGCAAGGAAAGCTAGTTTGGATGTTTTTAATAGATATTATGATTACTTGTTTTATTAAGTTCGAATTGGATGAATTTGAATTAAATTGAATGAATCGTTATGTATGGTATGATGTAGTATTAATGTTTGTGAATAATATGGAATGGTGACCGAGACATAGTATCTTCACGAAAGGAGATACTTGTGTTGAGATTGCTGGAATGTGTATTGTTTAACGACTTCTCAATAAGAAGGTATTTTGACTCTACTTGTACCTTAGTGTCAACACCTAATTTTATCCGGGCAAATAAAATTATTTCAAAATAGAAATTAAAAATTAAAAAATGTATTTTTATCATAAGTTGTCATTTTTAAATAAATAAAAAGTTTTAGTTTCATTTTAATGAATAGAGTTTTGAAATAAAATTTATAAAAAAAAGAAAAAAGGAAAAAAACAACAAAGTAAAATAAAAAAGAAAGGAAAATAATAATAAATAAAATAGGAAAATAAAATAAATAAATAATGAATGAAATAAAAAATGGAAGTATAGAAAAATAAACAGAAAAATAAGAAAAAGAAATGTTGGGTTTGTTTTAAATAAACTGCAAAAAAATAATAAAAGAAAAGAATTAAATCCATTAAGATGTTCAGTCAGAAAATAATTTGTCTTTGAATAAAGCCCAAATTAATAAAGGGTTAATTTTGAAAAAATATAAGGTAAATTAGTTTGCTGAGGTTTAGTATATTAAAAGTGTGTTGAAAAAGGAAAATAAAATTGATATTTTGCACCCCTTCTTATTAAAGTGTTGTCACGTCACACTTTCTCTCTCCACTGAATAATCTGACTGCCTTTCCAGACACCCATTTTTAATGCACGAAAATTAATTTAAAATTAAAAAAATTAATTAATGGAATTTGAATAGATTGGTTGGGAGAATCTGATGATAATTGGTGATTATTCTGCTTAATTTCAAATAATGGTAATAATGGGTGGTTATTCTTCTTATTTGCAAATAACTCTGATTGATTTGGATTTATTCTTCAGCGTTATCTCAATGCATTAAACTGAAATTAGTGGGCAGATTCATTGAGATTAATGGGCAGATTCATTGAATTGATGGAGTGGAGCAATTGAGGGGTCTAAGGAAATTCTATAATTTGGGACGAGAGAAAGGGGGGGTCACATAGAGACAAAATGTAACCATTACTAGTCTACTTCATTTATCGATGGATCGACATCTATGATGATAGATCGATGGTGGGGGATGATCTGCACATATCCTTACCGGCAGAGGACACGTTGATTTATGCCTAATCTAATGTAGCCCGAAAGTAATGAGATCCATTCAAAGGGACAAGATTCCCTATACTCGTCATATGTGGTAAATTGGACTGTAGCTAACCTTATGTTATATGTTATATAGTTGCAATCGGACAACTACAAGTGCTAACAATCTCCCCACATCATACCGCATGCGCTGAGGGTCATCCTCTATATAATCAAGACACACCTATCTAAACCCTATAGGTGCTCACAAACTCACGTGTATAACAAATCATATCTAACACAATTAATGAATTATAAAATATATTATGTATTTACAAGATCTAATAACTCTCATTCAAACTAACCTACAACAAGTTCGCATACCCAGTTAGTTGCTTTGTATTTGCGTAACTGGCATCTACAAATTGCTCATACATGTGGGCCAAAGTTTTTGCTGTCCACACATATCCTCTAGTCAACCGTAGATCAAAGAAAAAACCCAAGTAGGAAACACTGACTAAACTCACACTCCTATATGTGAAAATGGTGCAACCAACTAAGTGAAGCAAATAAGCTGGAGTTGTAACTATCTATTGTCTGTTGCTACATGTGTCATCATATACCTCTCTCATCTAACTCAACTACACATGACCACCGTAATCTTTGTAGTTACAACTGCATGGTCAACACTGAACGTCTATACCAAGAACTCCGTAGTCCCAATTGCATCTAACGTAAGGTACGTGTATAATTGTCTGAGAATGGGCAGCTGCAAAAAATTTAACCTGTCATCCAATGTGATGTCAACTCCTTAATAGGTAGATGAAAAGAGTTTTTTTTCAACGCATCATCTCTCTGCAAAGGTAGACAACAATCCTTTGTTTGTAGTGTTAAGCTATCACCAACCAGACCAGCTAAACCTAACAACTCAATAGCAACTTCTATTCGTTCATGTGGTGTTCCTGACTTATTCATATTTGAAAATACGTTTGGCTGAGTTCAAGAGGGGGACGGTTGAATTGAACTTTATAAGATTTTTCCTTTTTAGAACACTGAAAACATTTTTCATGGATAGAAAATCTTTAATGAATCTCAATGCCCAAGATACAAGGTCCATAGAAGAAATAAATCGATTTCAAGCACGAATGAACTAATTTATTTTTCAAGCAGAATGAATAACTATCAGAATTATGTACGAACCAGATCTATATAGCAGTAAGGATAAAAACAGCAGCAGAAAACTAGTTACAACAGTTTAATAATGCAATACCAGAACTGGAATCAACCAAAATACAATATGGTATTCAAACAAAGCTATATCACAAAAAGCTATTATCTATACACAAGTAAGATGATAGAATCAAGGTTATGCAAAAGCCTACATAGCCAAACTGCAGCAGAAACGTATAATAGCAATCACACACAAAACCAGTATGTAACAGAGAGCAATACACTCAATCAATGAGCAACTTTCAATATAGTCAAGAATTACCCAAGCAAACTAGTTGATACAACAACTATAGTGAACAATATAAGGTTCCAACAAAAGTTCAGATTTACAGGTAGATGCACTACATATAACACCTCAATGAGTTATGCAGAAAACTGTGTTAAAGTAGTGCAAACAACAAGTCAGATTTTAAACAAATGCTCAGTTAAAATTCTGCAAAGAGAGATATTGTCTAACACATAATCAGATTAATACTGTATTCAAGACAATCAAAATCCTTATGCAATATAAGAAATGATTAGCAACTCTGTAAAGCAAGAGTTAAAATTGAATTATGCAAAAATTCTACGTTAAACTAGATTCGATTAAATTCAATTTCAAATTTACAAGCCTTTGAAAAATAGTTGGATTTGAAATTTCCAATGGATGAAACAATCACATATATACCAATGCACAAGAATCAATTACAAGCATTCAAAGCAAAGTATGATGGTGCGCACAATGGATAAAGTAAACACTGACCAAATTTGATTAAAGAAATAGTTATAAGAGAAACACAATTATAGTGCTATGATGATGGACAAAATGTATTTCTTGTAGTTAGAAGATCAAGAATTATGTTGTAGCAATAAAACTTCAAAGATGCACAACCACACACAGCTATGCTATGGAATTTTAAAAACCAGCACAGATTCTGCAGAATGCATCACAGAACAGTATGAAATTAGAACCTGTTATACAACCACAAAAAAAATGCTTTAGGTGATGTCAAACGTGAACAGAACCAATCCTTATGAGCAAAATTTCAGTGGCAAATGCAAAACATATTAAGAATGAGTAAGAAGGGTCAAGAAAAGAGACATAAGCAATTTATACTGGTTCACCCTTCCTCAAGGGCTACATCCAGTCCTCTTTGCCCCACTAGCAAAGAAAGTTTTCACTAAAACATTCAATTGTTCAATTACAATCATTCACACAGTTCTCACACCCCGCAAGAACTAAGAAAACCCCTAAATTATTGAAACTACACCCCGCAACCCCAATCAATTCAGAAATAACACACGACTAAACCCTAGAGCCCACACTCAATACAATTGTCCTAGAATAATACAAAATTACAATGAAACAACACAAATCTTGAATCAAACAAGTTCAAGAAAGGTAGAGAAATCCTTGATTGGTGCAACAAGAGAGGCCTTTCTACGGTCTCGAAGCAATCCAATAGCACAGTACTTTGGTCAAGATTGATTCTTTAAGAAAAAGCCCCTATCAATTTGATCAAGAAATCCCTAGTTTTTCCAAATTGATTTTCACAGTAATCTCACAATTGATTCTGAATTTCGTATCTTATTGGCGCACGTTAGAAAACCCTTTGGTTTTATATTGGGAAAACCTAAAACAATTTTAATAAAACAGCTACGCGGTTCTGTCCAAAGCACGAATAAATCGATTTCACTTATCCTGAAATCAGTTTATTTTCGTCCAGTTCTCTATTTTTAAATTTTTTTTTCCCAAAATCTCAGCTTATTTTAATCATTTTAGACCATGTGCTAGTGAATTTATTTTTAGTTGTGCATAGGTTCTCTTTCACCACAAATCACACTCACTCACTCTAAGATAAAGCCTAAGACACACTTCCAATTGCTTGCTTACTTTGGCTTGCTTGGCTTCATCAAATCCTTAGTCTTGTGAGAGTACTAACAATATTTCTACCATGACATACCAATTTCAACTTACCATGATCCTATGATAATCAATGAATATCATTTCAAAATTGGACATAGATAAATAACACATTAATTTCAATGCATGTATTTTAGCACCATTACTTATTACATCATTCCATAATTGTCTAGCCACATGGACCTCATAAGTAGCAAACAATGACCTATCCACTTGCTCTCCAGGATAAGCTTCATCCTCCACTACATGGGCCTCTTTAGCTACCACATTTTCTTTACCTTCTTCACCTTGAACAATGTTACTAGCATTACCCCACTCTCTTCATGTAATAGATGCAGTTGAGCGTACACGATTGGACCTAGAACCTTCTCCTCTAGTTCTTACCATGTTGTTCTACATATACATGAATAAAATCAATATATAACAACTCAAAATAGCCATGCATAGGAAAAACATTATTTCCAAAATAAGTTGTCTAGAATAGCTTTCTCGAATATGTTTCTAGAATTGTTCTTCCAGAAACATTCTGAAAATCTTATTTTGGATTTATGTTCTAGAAAGCCTATTCTAGAATCCTATATCTAGAAGTCATCAAATTTCCCACACCTTTCCCTATTCCAGATTGGAATCTTCCAAATTCCCCTTTTTGGAAAGGAAAAAAATTATGAACTTAAACCTTGCAAACAATAGTTTGAAAACAATGTAGATAAGCATTGGAAACTAGCTGAAAACAAATGCAATTGAACAACCAAACACAAGTTCAATATTTGCAATAAAGAAATGAGCGTAGAGAGCACAACACAACCAGAATAGTGAGCGAAGGTAAGGAGAAGAAGGAGAGAAGAAACCTAGTTTTTAATTATAAACTGTGAAGGTAATTTTTGTCGTTTCTTCAAAAGTGGGAGTGCAAGTACAAAATGGGGGTTGCAAGAAGCAATTCCCTTCCATCTTTGTGCCAGAGTTTTTTTTATTTGGACCCTATTTGCTTTTGGGCCCTTTTCTTTTTGTTGTTCACACCAATAGTCAAGTCATAGTTCCTTTAGGTTGTGTTTAAAATTGATATAACCATCTAGTTACATCTTTTATATTAAAGTATCGTTTAGGTATTTGTCATAAATCATGTTTTTTTTATTTGGAATGCATTTTTTATATAAATGATAAATAATCTTATGATACACCAATACATTTAAATAAATTTTAGATACATGTATGATGTCATGTGTCGTCTCCATTTAATATTCAATTATTTAAAAATAAAATAAAATCACAAGAATAAAAGTAAAGATTTGTTTTGTATTATCGTTTATATGTAGGTGTTTTTATTACCGTATGCTTCATCTTACATCTTATAAAAATAAAACACTTGAGTATTTGTGTGCATCATCGTATACTCAATATCTTATTGAGGTAAAAATTTAAAATATTTTCTCGTAAATAAATTCAAGCAACAATCTACAATACCGATGAATAGTTTTACAGTATCTTCTTTTATTGTATGATTTGTAAGAGTAATAAATATAGTCGTTCAAACACTACAAGAAAAAAGCTATTTAGAAATCAATTTTTAACTACCAAATAAAATGGTTGCTAATTGTGACCAAAATAATCACCAAATTAGATTTTGGTTGTTAAATAACTACAAAATAAAAGTAATGATTGAATTTAGTGACCAATTAAGTCAAGATAATTGGTATCTAACATTAGCCACCAAGGTTTAAGCCACTTGTACCATTAGATTCTAAAGTAGTCTCTAACTTAATGAGATACCAATTTAAAATCTAATGGTATAAGTGACTAAAACCTTGGTAGCTAATGTTAGATATCAATTATCTTGACTTAATTGGTCACTAAATTCAATTATTACTTTTATTTTATAGTTATTTAGCAACCAAAACCTAATTTGATAATTATTTTGGTCACAATTACCAACTATTTATTTAATAGCTAAACACTAAGCTCTAAAGAGCTTTTTTCTTGTAGTGAAATTATCATATACTCTAATCATCTTGAACTAGAAAACATAAAATCTTAAGAATATTAAAATTTCAAAATTAAAAATATCAATATACAAACAAGGAAACTAGAGAAAAAACTTCTATTGCAATAAGACCAAGAATACTAAAGAGTAGTCTCTCAATCATGTCTCAAAATTACATGAACTTCTTATTTCACTACAAGAAAAAGATTGTTTAGAGAACAATTTTTGGCTACCAAATTAAATGGTTACTAATTATAACAAAAATAGTCACCAAATTAGATTTTGGTTGCTAAATAACTACAAAATAGAAGTCATGATTGAATTTAATGACCAATTAAGTCAAATAATTGGTATCTAACATTAGCTACTAAGGTTTTAGTGACCTATATTATTAGATTCTAAATTAGTCTCTAACTTAATTAGATACCAATTTAGAATCTAATGACTAATAGGATGACACTCAACAAGTCTTTATTATTCTCAAGTGGTCAATAAAGACATGTTGAGTGACATCCTATTAAGCATTCTATTAGATTCTAAATTAGTCTCTAACTTAGAAAGTAAACAATTGCTTAATAAGATGGCTTATTATTTTCAAGTGGTCAACACCAAATTCTATGCATGATTCCCATGATGAATTTCTAAATCAAACTATTGAAGAAAAAACATCTAACTAACTAGTCTTGATTTAGAATTCATTTCTTTCAATAAACATTTAAGGGTTCCATGGTTACTATAAATAAGCATTTTTTAATCCAATGAATAAAATTTAAATTTATCTAGAGTAAAAAAAATAGTCAACGACTCTTTCAATTGTAGTATAATTTACCTTACATGTGCAAAACACGGAGTTCTAAAAGCATAATAAATAAAATGCAAAGCTTTACTCACCTTTTTTATCCTGGACAATACCTAATGCATATACATACGCTTAAAAAGTAATTTTTTATTAGAGAAGAATACGAGGCTTAGCTAAACCAATAATTGATTTAAAACTTTTCAAGTTCTTTAAAAATGGTTTTAATTTGAAAAAATAAATGAAATTAATTTGGGAATCAAGATTGATTAAGATTGGTAACCAACAAGATAAAGAGATGATTGCACTAAAAAATCATATTGGTTTATATCACAATTGATTATACATCCTGTCTCAATTATTCAACTTTAGAATAACTGGAATACAATATCTTTAAATGTTTGTACAAACACTCACTACAGGCAAAACAAATACAAGACAACAAGCAATATAAGATAAACTCTTGAGCACACTCAAGAGGATATGTTCTACCATTTGAACACTCCAAGAGGATATCAACCCAATCAACTCTTGATCACATAAGAGGATATACACTTGAAACACTCTAACAATTTAGAAAAAGAAAGAATGTACCATAAATTTCATAGCTAAAGCAATTCACAAGTCAATTTCAACCACACAACACAACCTTTTGAATTTGTAATCATGAAAACACCCTTTGACAATTGAAAATAGCTCAAATGATCTCGATGGATTCACTATTCAAAGTAGTATTAGATTTGTAAAAGAGCGAAACCAAGGCTGTATTTATATAGTTCAAGAAATGTTGATTAAAAATTGATTTAAACATATTTAATCGATTATCTTAAGTTGGTAATAAAATTTTCTCATTGAAATTTGAAAAACAATTATAAGGCTTTCTATTTTAATGATTATGGCATTTGTTAATTGATTGTTTCAAATTTGCATTTAATTCAGAAAACAAAGTTAATCGATTATGCAAGAATTTAATCAGTTAATCTTTTAGAAGATTTGAAACCACATATTTCTGCCGTTTATTTTAATCATTAACAAAAATAGATAATTAATTATCTTGTTATGAAACAACCCAAGAGCAATTTATTAGTCACTTAAAACCTTAGTTGATTAACATAGTCATAAACCTTTTTATCATGCTTTAAACTTTTCAAAACAATTTTTCTTTCGATTAATGTCAATATAGGCTAAGTGTTGAACTAAAAAAGCTTGTGAATACCTTGTGTGAGGGACTTTTAAACATATAAGGTAAAAGCTAAAATACTCAATACATTTCAACGTCAACATCTTCAAACATCATTGTCAAAACAACATCAATTGAATCTTGATATTGTTTTTCAAGTCCAAGATAATTCAATTAAGCGGCCAAACAATAAGAGTTGTAGTTAAAACCTCCTTCAAATACTCAAAAGCCTTTATATGTTTTTCATTAAAATAAAAAAATAATATCTTACAATAAATTAGTCATTGGTAAAGCAATCTTACCAAAAAAATTTCTAAATCATCGATAAAATCCGGCATGGTGAAGGAAAGACATAACTTATCCAATAGTAAAAAGATATGCAACTGAGAAATAATGTCTAGTTTAGTAGTATCTACTTGAATTCCATGTTTAGAAATAATGTCCTAAGACTATACCTTATTCTATCATAAAATGAAAATTTTCAAAATTTAGAACAAGGTTGGTTTCAACATATTTATGCCAAACTTCATTTAAATTATTAAGGAATTAATCAAAAGAAGAACTGTAAACAAAAAAGTTATCCATAAATACTTTTATATATTGCAAGTGACATCACTTATCCCATGATAGAGATTGGATGAATCAAGTTACAATTAAATCGTAATGATTAAATTGTTACGTTCATAAGTAGCAAGAGTTGCACTCTAACTACCAATTATAAATTTTAGCCTCGTGGTAAACACTCATCCAACAATGGATATGAAAGCTAAAGTCTCAAATTTGCTTCTCAACGTGACAATTGTTGAAGAGAAGATTATTGTAAATTTTTCATATAGAAAGAGTTACACCTTAATTATCAGTTATATCTTTTAGCTTAGTATTAAACATCACATCCAACTCCAAATATTTAGAAAAAAAAAATACTAAGCATAAATATTTTGAAATAACTACAAAGGTATCTAGAAAACAATAATAAAACTTGCATGATATCCTCTTAGGCATTTGATTAATGAAGGACAAAGAAAAATGAAGCTTCCAAATAATTTGGTTTAATCTCTGCAATATGTGTTAAAACAAAATACTGATAAGTTATTGAAATCATCAAAGAAAAAAATAAGTTACAGCTAAACAAAACAGAAGTAATTGTGAATGTCACTCTTTAAAGGAATAATTAGGAGTTTTGTATAGGATAAAATAAACTACTTAACTAATTAAGCACTAAATACTTTCATATAAACTAATATTTATATCATTCTTTCTTCGTTATAAGCTATAGATTACTGGACAGAATTACATAGAGGAACATACCAAATTTCAACATTTTTATATTGAAGAATGAAAACTATAAATTTACATAGTTAGATTTTAATTATTTAAATAGTTAGGATTAAAAAGAAAAATAAACACAAACTTTTTAAGTGGTGTTGTGACCAATAAATAACTATTATATATACGCAGAAAGAGAACCACAAAAACTAAAATTGATCCAAAAATTTGTGACACAAATTGGATCGAAGAAACCTGGTCCCCTGCCTCTTCTTTCGCTACTCTAGAGTCTTCTCTTAATCGACATCATAAGGCCTTTTCACTTTTTTGAATGTGCTAAAGAATCACAACATCAATGTGATAGAATAGAAATGGGATCACAGATAACAGAAGACAGCATAAAAATTGCTATTGTTTTGACCAAATCCTAATTGATATTCCATAAAATAGTACATTCTTCAAAGGTTGGAACTGTTGCCACCTTCAACGCCATTGATAAAAAATATTATCAGTTTTTTTATTTCCTTCAATAGATAACAGAAAAGAGAGGTGTAGAGTACTGTTCTCCAAGTTATGGGTAGTAGCAACCGAGATGTAAATATCCAAATATGCAATGCAAGCTGTGCCAACTATTAGTTTCTATTTATTGATTGTTACCCTACCCAATAGGTTAACCTTGAATAGGAGTACATTGGGAGAAAATTTCGACTTGTCTATAAGCCTAAATCGATATTTGAAAAGACATTATTTGTTCATCTCTCTTGTTTATTTTCACGTGATTCGGGATTAAAATAGTTAGCTTGAACTAAGTATACTAAATTAATCAATCGTGTGTTACTTATCAACACGTGGTAAGTTTCGTATGTATTTCTGTTTTTGTATAAAAGATAAAATGCCCCTTTATGCTTCTACTTAATATATTCTTAACTATTAATAAAAAAATTATCAATACGTGGTTAGTCTAAGTGATATACAATACAATGCTTTTAATTAAATAAGATATTTGGAGTATGACGGGGATAGTCTACAGTTTTAGGTTTAATATTTTTGAATGTTTAGACAAATGTGAAGAGGAAAGAAAAAGTAATCATTAATTAACCCTTTTTTGTTTTTACATTCCCGACTTCTCGACCTTTTTGGCAGGAATACTTTGTGTATGTTGAAAAAAAATGGATGTTTTTAAAATTTCTTTTTAATGAGTTTTAGATTAAATTTTACTTTCTATCACTACAGTTTTCAGTGGAAGTGTAAATTTGGTATCTTTAAAATTTAAAAGCATATTTAGTTTTTCAATTTTTTCTTAAAAAAAATATTCGATTTATTTATGTTATCGTATTCTTAATAGAAGATTTAACATATTACCAATAATAACAATGTTAGTTTCTTATATTAATAACTAGGTTTAATAATGATTTAATTCTCATTTTATCACTGACAACGACGTTGGCATTTTTTTGGGAAGTAATTAAATTATATATCAATAATAAATCAAAATTAATTTATTTAAAAAATAATAGGAATAAATATGTAATTAAAATTTTATGTACATAAAAAGGTTAGAATGGTTTAAGGCTTAATTTTAAATATTGATCTTAGTAATCATTCATCTATAAGTACTGGTGATTGATGTTTGTTTGTTGGATCTTAATGCTGCTAATTTCATAGTTTAGGGGTGTAATACTGTACTATATGGGTGGGTGGCATTTCTTGTGGCAATTAATATAATGATAAATTTTTCTGATCAAAAAAATATATACTCAGTGAAAGATATTTTTCAGTTTTTTTGTATAGTTAAGGGTTTAATGATTGTTCAATTGCTATAGTAACTTAGTATTTATCCTATCATATTATTAGAATTCAAAAGAAAATAAAAAGGTATTGAGATACGTGTAAAAGAAAATAGTGTATGCATTTAAGTGTATATATCATTTTAATTTATTATGATAACTTATACATATCGATTTGTAGGTGATAGATATTTATTTCCCGGTTATAGCATCTACTAGATTTTGGTTTTCTTTCATATTAGGTTATAAAATATCTAAGATTCAAATTTAGTCTCTGTAAAGTGTCTTGATCTATTTTTATTTTTTTTTTAATTTTAAAATTACCACTTTCAGTACCAGCTTCAAAGAACTAAAACTGAACTTCAAAACTTTTAGAGAATAAAATCACTATCAGTACAATTATTTCTATAAATATTTAATATAATTTTATATTTATAAATAAAATAAAAAAGTTTGTTCTATTTTTCACAAATCCCCCAAACGTATTACAATAACATGGCTGTTCAATTCATTTTATTCCATCATTATTATTTTGTTTCTATCTACTTCATTCTTTTCTCTATCACTAACATATCTAACATGACTTGTCAGTGTACAAAAACAAAGAATGAGTGAATAAAAGTTGTGTAACAGGTTGGGGAGAACAAACCAAATTCATGGATGAGTTAGCTCAGTACTTAGTTTTGGTAACTAGCTAGTTTGTAGACTGTGGTTGCACATAGAATCCATCCAAGAAGACCAAGACAAGAGAGAGTAGATACGCAATCAGTGACTCACTCCCTTTAGGCCATAGTACTTGATGCTATCATTACTCAAACTGAACCCTTTCATTACATTACATCATATCCATACAATAATTGTTAATGACTCCACCACCATCTCTCATTCTGCATTTCACAAGATCCATCATCAATGAAACACTCTAACAAGTTTAACCCTAAAAAAATGTCAAGAAATCTGATACATCTAACAAAGTTCATCATAACTATAACTGTTAGAAAATCCATTATTATACTTATTAATGAAAAAAAAACATACATTTCAACATAAATATATGTTCCAGATGAATACTTCAAATGGACCTCAGGATGGATAATATGTTACTTTGGTATTTGAAAATAACAAAATTCAAAAGAAGTATATCTAAAACTGAAAGTATAATTTGGCATTCAGTTAGTCTAAAATTTAATAAAAAAACTTTTTAAAAAATTTCAGAAATTAAAACGATGATAAATAGTTAAATTTTAAAATTAAAATAACAACAAAAAGACTCATTTTTATTACCAGACTGACTTAACAATTTCTCACACTTTTCAACATCAGCATGACACTAACCCTAATTCTCACACTATAGTTCTATGTCTTTGCCCTTCTTTATATGCACAGCATCTATGTTTTTGAATTTTGTTTCCAATATATGTAGAACAAATTATCTAATATTGTCATACGTCTACAATGTCGTAAATGAGATGAATAGGGACAAATGAATGCACTGCGCATAAAGGATAGCTTTAATAGTCTACACATAAGCTCTGAATCAGTCACTGAATATATGTTCATGTGCTGTATATAGCGACCTGCCACTCCTGCATGTGTGTGTGGGAAAAAAATGGCACAGTGCAATAAATAGGTCTCAATGACAAAGTAAATGCATAAATGGGTTGAACACAACAATAATAATAACAATATAGAGGGTATGGTGTGGGAACTGTGAAATTAAATATTGTAGACATATGGTTGGTATCATGTATATGCTTTCCATAAGTGATGATATAACGTTATTGAATGAATGAACATCTTTGTGGACCTAGATTTTCCCTTGGACGACAAAGGAAAATGCTACAGAGAAAGTGACCAATCTTAAGCTGCATTTAAAGCTCTGTTTGTTTTCTTGGGAAAGTGATTTTCCTGGCATATATACTAACTCACTTCTCATCATCATGCATGGCCCATGTGACATTCAGCTTCAACAGTACATTAACTATGCTTTCAAGTATCTGTACAAATCACTGTATCAGTACCAGAATCGTAGAGAAGAACCTATGTGTATATGCTTCACGTAACCACCATTTTCTATCAACAATCAAAGAACCTGTATGTGAACTCTTGCTGGTTTGTGTACGTTCAAAATGGGCTGCAATGTATGAATACAATATGTTTTTATATAATACTGGCCAGCACTCACATTTTAAAAGATAATTTGATATATCATTAAATATTGCAATTAAAAAGTTATTTGAAAAGAAAAAAAAAATCATTAAAATATATTTTAATCTGTCTTCTCTGTTTATTTTGATGTATGAGATTCTTTAAAGTATACAATTCCATGTTTGGAAAACAATTATAGAAATTCATTTATAGTAAAGTTATTAACTGTTTTAAGAAATAATGTTCCATCATCTGTTGTATCAAGGAAATTTGTGTTATATCAAGCAAAATGAGCTCGCTTTAGACCAATGATAAATCAAAGTTCCTATTTTTTTTCATATTTTTTAATATACTTTAATTTAAATGCTTACATGAAAGTATTTAATCTGTGATATTTTTATCTATTATTTTGGTGATCTATAGTTCTTCTAATTTAATAAACAGAAATTATATTAACTATATAGATTTACAAGAATAAAAAAAATTGTTTTTTAATTTTTTTTAACAGCAAAAAATAAAAAAATTAAATAGAATATTTCATGAATGTTCCAATCCTAACACAAAATAAAGGGATATATAAACCTTTCAACACGCAAAAAGCTGAGAAAACCAATTGAGTATCTTCACTAAAATTGACCTAACACATATAAGCTACTAAAAAGCTACACTTGTAAAAACACCAATTGCATACCCTAATACAAAATTAGAATTCTACAGAAAGAAAGTCAACAAACATAGACCAAGATCACAAGGAACTACAAGCACCTCCACAACATAGAAAGTTTACTGGGAGCCACGATCCTAAATGTATAGCACATAAGATACAAAATAGTAGCATGGTTACTTCAGCTGCTAAACTATATGCTTCAGACAAAAACCCCCGATTCGATGTTTATTGTAGCTACCTCCATCTACCCAATTATGTAGTAACTTTAGCTCTGTTGATAACATTTAACATTCTTGACGATGAGATACACCTATCTCCTCCTTAAACTGATATGTGCGGGAGCACAAACTACCAGATCTACTACTTCATCTTCTTTTAGGCTTCTTTCTGTACTACCTTGATGTAATTCTTCACTTGTTCTATTCCTCCACAAGCCTGCAAAAAGATAAATGAGATTGACTTGTTGAAATCTTCACACATATGATAGCCTTCAGGATCTTGACACTCCTCAAAGCATTGTTGTTGACAAATACAAACTACCTGCAAAATAGAAACCTTTTACCCCACAAATCTCTCTTCCCTACTGAGATGGGCTCTCTCCCACAGACGAGCTTAGACTTTGTACCCGAACTCCTATTCTACCTAAATTAGAACACCCTACGTCCTTAAGAACAATCCACTCTTACCTTAAATGTTAAGTAATAGTTGTCAAGCATAGTTCTGGACACAGGTATCAATCAGAGAAAGAAAAATTGACATTTTTCTTTCTATATTTAGCCCAGGACCATGCTTTAAGCTGAGCTAGGTAAATAATTTCAACAACATCCACTACTCCATTTTCAAACACAATTCTTTTCTTATGACTTCAAATCTTCAAAATTATTGCCACCCACATACCCTTACCCTTTCCAAACTGTATTTGTTTACTTGTTAAAGCACATCAAATAGAAATTCTAAAAATGATTAACGAAAATACGATTTATTACAGTTGTATTTCCTATCCATCTATCACATCCATCCCTCACTTTTTATTCTATTTCACAATTCATGAGTACATGTTGGGTTGTCTCCTCTACCATATTACACATTGGGCACAAAGTACTACCTAAGACCACCACTCTCCTAACCAGATTCACCATGGTCAACAATTTATCTAACATTTTACTCCAAGCAATAGTGGTTGAGGCGAAACTTTGAGACTCCACAGTTGCTTAAACACGTCTGACCTCAATAAGTAGTCATTTGCATTTAATGCTTTATAACCAAACCTAACCGTGTACTATTACAAATCATCCTCTAACTATCCAAGACACCCCTCTTCCACTAAATATTAGTTATAAGGGATGTCAATTGTTGTTGTTGTTCCTCTTCCCAAACAAACATCTTCCTCCTCCATAATAAAGTCCATTTAAGTACTTCATTGTTTCCAATCAACACTCATTCCCCTACTTCACTGACTACACTCTCTTTACATGGAGATAATGAATAGAGTCTGGAGAATTTATCTTTAAGCGGTAAATCGCCAATTCATCTATCCTCCCAGAATCTAATTAGTTTCCCATCTCCTAATGCCCACATAATGTTGTGATCAATCCAGTTAAATTGATTACCCACATCATAGATTTTGCATAAGTTCCGCCACCATTTAGAATTTTTTTAGCCTAACATACTGACATTCATCTCTTGCCAAGAACTATGTCTAGACTCTATTATATCCTTCCACACTCCTCCTTCCTCCTTCCCAAGCCTCCATTTCCATTTAGCTAACAAGGCTGCATTAAATCTACCCACATCTTTGATGCCTAACCCACTTTCTTCCACATGGTAGCATATTTTATCCCAAGCCACACATGCAATTTTCCTTCTCTCATAGTTCCAACCCTAAAAATTTTGCACACAACTCTAAGAGGTTTAAAGAAAGATGTGGTGCATTAATTACGAACAGACAAACCCTTCTAGCCATAGAAAGTAATTTCCCCTTCACTAGTACAAAAAATGCATTGTACAATAGGATATAATGTCGGTTAAATGAAACTGATGTAAACAAAAATATGGTGACATTTTTGTAAATATTGAAGAGATATTATATCGATTAACACAAACCCGACGTAATATACCATATTTTACGTCGATTGTCACTCATAACCGACGTAGAAAAGAGTGAAAAAATAAAAATTCAAAATTCGAAAACTTTGTAATGGCACTGAAGATACTACATTGGTTGGGAGGTCCCAACCGATGTAGTATGTAGCCCATATTACATCATTTGGGACTTTTACTAGGGTTCATTTGGCTCCATTTTCGGCTTCTTCCATATTTCTCTTGAGTGCGCAAGCTCTGTGGTTGTCTCGGTTGAGTTTTGTCAATCTCAGTTCTCTGCGTTTTCACTCTCACTCACGCTCATTTGAATGGTTCCTTCATTGCCTTTTCATCTATTTTCTTTAGCATTTTTGACATAGGTGATTTGGTAACCTTTTTACATTGCAAGTTTTTAAGAATGTTATACACTTGATGCTTAAGCCTTTCTCCGCCGTGAATGTTTGGTTCAACACTCCTTGTCACTTCTCTTTAGAAGATATTAGCAATTTTGTAAAATTCATTAAAAATAGTTAGAAATTTATTTTCAACCCAATTTTTTTTATCAACTACTTGATTTCGAGTATATTTTATGGTAAAATTCTTACATTGTATAGATTTATCATAGATTTAGGGTTTTAAAAATTTAAGACGAAAAAAATTCAAACGGTCATAACTTTTTATAGAGAGCTCAGATTGAGACGCTCCAAAAATGAAAGTTGCTCGAATTGAGGTAACGAAGCCCCTGGCTCATACTCGAAGGGGATTAAGCCTCTGGACATTCCAAAATTTCATAGTTTACTGTTATTTTTTGTTATTTTTAACCCATTTTTTTAGATTGTAGCCTCTTATTTCACATATTTATACTTTCTAGAAAATTCTAAATTTTTTGTGGTGTTTTCTTGTATCGATTAGAGATTTATCAACCCATTAATTTTTTTTCTTAAAAATAAGACTTTTTACATCATATGTAAGCTACAACCGATGTAATGGAGGACTTTTTATGTCAGTTGTACTACAACCAACGTAAAAAGTCCTTTTTTACATCGGTTCTAGCTTCGAACGATGTAATAAGTCTTGTCTTTTATTCTTTTAAGTGCTTTATTATATCGTTTGTGTTTATAACCGATGTTATAGGTGTATTTTTCACATCGATTGAAAAATCGATGTAAAAAGTCATGACTTTTCTACATCGTCCGCATCAACATCGGTTGCGGAACTAACATATAAACTCTCCCAGAGCCGATGTAAAATCCTATTTTTCTACCAGTGGTTCTATCTAGACAACCTAGACTTAATTATTTTTTTAATAATTTAGTAATAGGATCATACAATTTAAAAATATCTATAGGATATTGTTCAGGTGGATTTAAAATGTTTTATTATTCATTAAAATGTTATAAAATTTATATTTTAGATTAAAATGTTTTGAATTCTTGCTTTATTTGATAAACTTAATTAAGTTTGTGAACTATTTTTTTAATTGAATCTTTAAATTTTTTATATGCTTCCTGATTAAGTTTATTAAAAATAATGGATAACTTCCAAAAGGGTGGATTGAGTTCTAAAACTAATTTTAGATTGGGTAAAATATTTATTTTGAATTAAAATAGAATATTGAAAGAATTCAAGATAATATTTATTTACTTTCTATGTTGCAAAATACTTCATTAGTGCATGTTGCAAAATAGAATTCTACATCAATTGTGGGAGACTTTCTACATTGGTTCCGTAACTAATCTTAATACATATGATGTAGAAAGTCTATGACTTTTTACATCAATTCTATAATCGATGTAATATATCTCAATATTACATATAAAAACAATTGACATAAAATAAAATTTTCAACTCAGACCTATTACATCGACCGATGTAATATCCTATTCCAATGGGGTTGAGGTTTGCACTATGGATGACTATTACATTGGTTCTACTGAGAATTGATGTAATATGTTACATACTATAGTGGTTCTTAGTGTAACCAATGTAATATGGGAGATACTACATTAATTAGTGCCTTACCCGATATAGTATCCGCTTGCTAGAAAAAGTGAATGCTTCTATGGCATATATTACATCAGTTATATGGCTTAACTGACGTAATATATAGCTTCTTACATCGGTTATGATCTTAATCGATATGATATCTTACGTTTTTTCTATAAGTTTTGCCAGTTTTAGTATTTTTCCAACTTGTAATAGTTTTGCCAACCAGAATATACCAAAACCATATTTTACAAAACCAAAACCAAAACATAGGATGAAATTAAATCAATGTAACATATATTAAAACCATTTACAAAACAATGTTTATGTACATGTAACACACATTTATACATTTCTATAAGTTCTGACTTCTAATGTTAATAAAATATCTTGCTCATTGATAACAAATTCTTTTATTTTTTGTATGTGTCCAATGAGTTGATATCTGAAAAACACTGAAATACGAAATACTTTTCATCATCACATATGAAACCTCTAATTAGAATTTTTAAAATATTCAAAATCTTTTAATACTTACACCCAAGAGTTAGCAACATTGACACGGACTATGGTCCACATCCAATACATCACATAATAGCCACATTCAAATGTTCCATGTTTCTTAGTGCACTAACATGTATTCAATTCAACAAAGTTAACTTATTCAACAACTAAAAAACAAAAATTTAATAGTTTCAATGAAGAACTAAATACCTTAGGAAAAATCAAACATAGATTATAAAAAGTGGATCTATCGTCTAATACATTACATACGCTAATTGTATCAAAAAGAAAGATCATTAGTGGTTTACATTATATAAATAATAGTAACATAGTATTTCTTAATTAAACCACACCCTTGTACTACAGTCTTCATATCTGTACTTGGCTTTCTATGCAATAATCACACAATAGTATTGCACATAGGACAAATAACCATCAATTGTCAATGAGAACTAAAATAACCAATTGATTAGTCATGTTCTTTGAATTATGTAACATCTAAGTGTAGCCAGATTTACTTACCCGTAATAACAACAACCATATAAATTCTCTTGCAAGATTCCTGAATCCATCTTTGAATGTAAATATCAATGTGTTTCCTTCTTGTCGTCCTCAACATCACAACTCCCTTTTGTCCTAAAATGACCACAAGCAGGAAGTACATCTTGCGCAAGTGGAGTATGTTGTTGAGAGATACCCATGGACTGTAATCTTTGGTCGAATTCATGTCTCCAGTCATTTATAACTTATGCTTTTATTTATCAACTATACAACTAGTACCTCCATCATCTTTTGACTCATAGAAGAGCTGGAGCGAGGAGCTAATCTAAAGTATTGTTCGACACCCACACCAAATCCAACAATAATAAAAATATAAATCAAATAACAATAATAATAATAATATTTATAACATTTATAGTAATAATAATAATAATAATAATATTTATAGTAAGAATATATAATAATAATAATAATATTTATAATAACAATAATATTAAATAATACTAATAAAAATAATATTTATAACAATAATATTATTATTCATAATAAAAATAATATTTATAATAATATTATTAATAATAATAATAATAATAATAGTAATTATTATTATTATTATTATTATTATTATAATTATAATAATAAGTATAATAATAATTGGAACATGACAGAGGAGTGGCTCTGGTCTGATGGTTATAGGTTTACCATAACCATAATAATTATTGAGGGATTTACCGATGAATTTTTGACCGGCGGTAAAAGCGCATTACCGATGGATTTTGGGTGTTTGCCGACGAATTTTCCTATCGATAATTTCATTTTTTTATAGTGTAGCAACGTGCCAATTATATTATCACTAACATGTTTTTTCACATGCATTACATCAATACAATGTATACCATCTTACCTTGACTAATATGCAAGTTCAAAGAATATCGATTTCTTCTTCTATATGTTTTTCACACCACTATTGTTAAGTGTTTTCCCAAAAGTCACTTCAACATGGCATACTCGGTTGTACACTTGCTCACAGTCAAGGTAGAGGAGCAGTTCTATCCTTCCGACATTCACTAAAAGTTTTTGTTAACCTATGATAAGGGTGATTATGTTTCAAAAACCTCTAATGTCTAATGTAAAATGTTTTCCTCCTATGTTTTAGTTGATAGAAGTGAACACAATTCTGAGATCCCGAAATTGCATTGAGATTTGCGGTTCCCATGGAAAGTTTAAATGCAGTAGTAATCAAATAGTTAACTTTCTTTTGAAGAATAACACAATTTTCACAATTAGTTGGCTTGCTAGAATCAAGGTCACTGGAAGTTTTGTAAATCATTTCAAGATTATCAAAATCGGTTTTTACTTTTAAAAGCTCATCTTCCAGTCCTTTAACTTTGCCTTCCAACCAATTGTTTAACCCTTTCAATCGGTTGTTAGATAATGCCAATCTGTTTGCTTCTTCATGGGTTTCTAAGAAAGCCTGAAGAAGTGAATTGTAATTCTCACTATTAAATGAGGTGTTAGAGTTCATGCTACCCACCTCAGAATTTTTTCCAACCATTAGACATAGATTTGCTTCAACATTCTCATGTGAAAAGCTGCTGGAAGAGGTATCATTGTCTTCCCAAGCTATATATGCTCTTCTGCTCCTTCCAGATTTGCTCCTCTTCTTCTCATATGCCATTTCTTTATTCACAAGGCTTGGATATTCTACTTTCATGTGTCCCTGTTAGCACAACCAAAACAGATGATTTTAGTATAACCATTATCAGATTTCTTATTATACCTCTTGCTTTGCTGGTTCTTCAATTTGCCTTTATCTCGATGAACTTCTGGAGTCTCCTTGTCAACAGATTGAGATTCCCAGTATCACTACACTCTTCAGAGCTTTCCTCACTGGATTCTACATCTGTAGCCTTTGTCTTAAGTGCTAGGCTTCTGTTCTTTTTCTCCATTGTCTCCATTTCTTTCAGCCTAGTCATCTCCAACTCATGTTCCCTCGACTTGCCAAAGAGTGATACAGTATTAAGTGTTGTCAAATCTCTAGTCTCTAATATAACATTCACTTTAGGTTGTCAGCTCCTGTCCAGGCACTTTAGGATCTTGATGTTCAGCTCTTCCTTGTCAAATTGCTTTCCCTATCCAATCAAGTGGTTGACAATGTGAGTGAACCATTTCTGTACATCAGCAATGGTCTCCCCTAGTTGCATCCTAAACAATTTATACTCCTGGAACAGTGCATGCTTTCTGGCTTTCTTCACATCTGTGGTTCCCTCATGTGTGACTTCAAGTATGTCCCACATTTCTTTAGCCGAGCTGCACTATGATACCCTGAAGAATTCATCAAGATTTACTGCAGAGCTTATTATATTTTTTTGTAACAAAGTCATATTGCATTTCTTATTCTCTGCATCAGTTAATTCATCAAAGGATTTTTCAAAAGGCACACCATTCAATACAGTCATAGGAATATAAGGACCGTTTACTATAGCATTCCAAATCCCACGATCAATGGATTCAATGAAGATTTTCATTCTAACTTTCCAAAACTGATAGTTGACCCCAGAAAATATGGGTGGCCTGTATATAGAGGCTCCCTCAGTAAAAGGTAGTTTATTCATTGCCATGGATCGGAAAACTTGACTAGGATTCAAGTCGTAGCTCTAATGCCAATTAAAAACAAATTTAGACCTAGTTCAAGAAGGGGGTGAATTGAATTTTCAAAAAAAAATTCGCAAAACATTGAAAGTATTGAAGTATAGAATGAAAGTTCTTAATTGAAATAATCAAAAGTGTTATTCTAAAGTTCAGAGTAAAAAGTCAATAAAGTTTATACCAAGAGCATACAATAGAAAAACCACACAAAACTGTAATCAACAAAGAGATCAACCAATTGAGATGCAGAAGCAGTAAATTGAAATCAGAGATTAATCCAGATAACTTATAAATCAGATTAGTAAAAACCAGAAACAATTTATTGAATATTGTAATCAGAGCACTAAGCAACATAAAGCATCCATACTCATCAAACACAATATCTTCTTTGCCTCATAGTGATAGGTTGACAATATTATCTTTTGGAAGCTTTTCATAACAACTCGAGCAATTCAGTGAAGCTTTTATCAGTCCACCCATTTCTCGCCTTGATATTAAATAATCTTCATACTGTTAACAAACATGTTAAGCTTGAACAATTGGGATACAAATATGTTTTTGAATCATCTTTTAATGAATCATACATGTTAGCCTACTTAAAACTATCTTCTCCAATAACACAAATCATGTTCTTCATGCGATTCTCAAAATGTTAGGTCCACGTTGTATAGCTCTTCAAGAAACCATCACAAAGAACATGCTCTCATATCAACTGAATTTCTAGTCATCTCTCATTCAAACAATTAATACAAGGATAATAATATCTTTGATTTTTACCTCCTCCATTATGTTCAACAAATTGTAGAAACTCTAACGTTATTCTTATACACGTCACTTATTCAACATACATTTATCCAACCTTGATCCATGACTATGTAGTAGAAGATTTTGGTTTATGCATGAGTATCTCCCATTTTTTAAAAAAAGGAGTGACCCTGTCCCATTCAATAAGAATTACTTATTCATATTTCATTAGTACATCCATTTTATTATGTATTATTTAAACCTCACAAATTTTGGCAACATTTCAGATCGATCTTCAGGTAACACAAAATGAAAGTGGTGACATTAAGTCAAACATAACCTAATATACACCTGAAGATTAATCTAAAATGCAATGAACATGAAATATAAATAATGTCATTAATTATATGTACTAATAAATTATGAAAAAGTGTTTAATCTTCCTAAACTGTCCAAATGGATAATTCAAGTTCAATATAATGATAGTTATTACTACCCCCATATAATTTTCAAATTTAAGAAAATAATTAAAATTGAAGATAATATTCAATCTTAATATTGAATCTCAAACACGAAACTAAGGTTCACTGAATACACAACATAAAATACACATTATCGAGGATCAAACATCCTCATACCCAATACTAACACGTTCAACTTATTTAACATTCAATAACATAACAAGAATCCTAGTTCTCCTAGTTGTTCTAGTTGGGAGTAATGCTTTTCTTCAAGGATACTTCCTTGAAAGATGTGCATTCCAAGTTTTCTTAGAAACTTGCACAGTTTTAAAAATCAATTACATTCTTGAGTTTTCTAACTTAGTTTAAATTTGAAACTATACTTATTATCATTTATCGTTCATTTTGTTAATCTTCCAAGTTTAAGGAAAACCTCCTAATTTAGTGGCTCGATGGCAGTGGAGAAAGCTCCTAGTCAAAACCAATAAGAAAGAGGGCTAATATCTATTTGAAGCTACTAGAAAATCCTATTTTCTTAAGAACTAATTTTCACAGTTTTTTAATTAATTATCTCATATCTAAATGATAAGTTTTTTTGATACATAATCAAAACCAAGCAAATTATAAGAAACTTACCAAATACAACAACATATACAAATTATGATAACATAAACACTTTTCAGTTACATACATAGTTTGAGGCAAGTAAGTGCCGACAGAAACAGGGAGAATAAAGAAATGTGCAACCTAAAAAGAAATGACCGTTGTAGCATTCCAAGCAATCACTTCGTGAGTGTGTGCATTGCCCCTTCAATACCAAAATTTAAGCCAATTTCAACCAACATTTCTATCTAACATTGCATTTGGGAGAGTACATACCTGTTTAAGATGTGCGAATGGAAAGATGCGAGTGGGAGATGTGAGCGAAAGACGCGAGCAGGACTCCTAATTCAAGCAATAATGCTGGTGGAGGAAAGATGACGTGAACAAGAAAGGACAAAAACAAGAAGGAGTGAAAGCAACAGTGAAATGGGAAAATGGACAAAAATGTTCTACTGATGACTTTGTAAGAAAATGAATGCTGAGAATGAGAAACAAATCTTTCACTACATAAGGCTAAAACAAAGATGCACAGATTAATGCTAGATTCTCTTATAAATTATCTTGATATGCATGCAGACATGATATTTTTTTCCTTGTTACAAACTACAGAACTGAATATGCATGGAAATAAAATAAAAAATGCATTTGTCCATGTTGTATGTATACTCAATTATTGAATTTCACAAGTGTGAGTATAGAAAGAGAATACACGAATTAAATATGCTGAAATAAAAAAAATATATTATGATGATGATGTTATCATCACCGACAATGCACGTTCAGTTTCTAGTTTTTCTTTATACACATTTCTCTAAAGCAAATCATACGATTGAAGATTTCTTTTCTCCCTTTCAGATTGAAGCATGCCCAAAGAAATTGTTGATGCTTCGTCCCTTTTTCATGTGATTATGTGTATATGTTCTTTAAAGTTAATAAAAATAATTTATTGTTATATCTTTCTGATATACTAACAAGATATTGATTGCATAAATACCTCTTTTAATTTTATAACAAGGGAAATGTTTTCATTAGAATATATTGAATATCAGTCACGTATCAATCCCTATGAAATAAGGTTTTGTTATATATTATTTCTCAATTCATGGAAATTTCACGGGATCTTCAAATGTATGATTCTTACACAAACAAAAAAGGAAACATATCAAGATCCATATTTCTTAATGATTTGATTATTCCTTTTACTCTTTTGATTTTGTTTTTTTTTTTTTT
>Ga0209489_100403_pt1 | contig 78474 bp, 32 predicted proteins | sample SiratrowhiteBW_FD_187527 | JGI IMG/M metagenome (GOLD analysis project Ga0209489, IMG submission 187527) | Root nodule microbial communities of legume samples collected from California, USA - Siratro white BW (SPAdes) (version 2) | ecosystem: Host-associated > Plants > Roots > Nodule | place...
CCCAATTTACCTCAAAAACTCATCTATCAACATACTCGTAGGGGACGAAAATTAATGTTTATTAAAAAGAAAAGAAGCATTATGGAAGGACTACTCTTTATCTAAGTTTTAGTTATGAGTCCAATGTATGGCATATTACCTCAGATATTGCAAGTTTACAACCAAATATTGAACATGCAATCATCTAAAACTTGAAGGCATAAAGATTCTACTGATGATTCAGACTTGTTTGATTCTTGTTAACTTGGTTCAGATTCAAAGGCTCTGGCATGTCTAGAAACACCACTTATAATAAGCAATTATTCCCAGAAGTCATAACCCATAAGGAAATAATTGAACCGTTAAGGAATTCTTGGATAATTTCCTATTGGATTATCCCAAAGAATCAAAGAAATTAAAAGAATTCAGAATACGACGAATTCTTTATTACAGTTCTCCTACAACAAGGGAAATATCCCTCTATAGGACTATCAACAAACCTATACTCAGTCATGCATATTTCCTCTAAAATAATCTAAAATATTAAGAGCATATTTTCAATGTGATACCACAATGCCAAGAAAGTCTTTAAAACAACCAAGAAATTTGGTTTGAAAATGAGAAAACAAGTTTTTTTTGGTCAAAAGGTTTGTTTTACAGCATAATTCCCTGTAACAATAGTATCATCAACATAGACAATGAAATAAACCCATTTCATAAGTTAAGTATGGAAATAGAACACTAAATGATCTGTTTCACTTCATTTCAATCCAAATTTTAACATCACACCTCTAAAGCATATCACAATACACAGAACTTGTAAATCCATGAGTAATTTTGGGCAGATAAGATTAATCAACCAATCTCGTACACAGATTAATCGTTGACAAAAACAATAGACAATGCAGCACTATAAATTGATGTTGTGGAATTATACTTCGGGGGGAAACAATACCTACCATATGATGGACGCATCCCCTTGACAGCAGCGAAGTTCTTATATGTATAACCAACAAAACTGAGATCTTGAGAAGTTAAGAGCTTCTGTTAACAAAGAGGATACAATAAACTTTAAGGAGAGAACATAGATCCATGTATATTTATCCCGGAACAAATTTTGGCCAGGGTAAACTACCACAACTGATGAAGTCAACATAGGAAAAGTGTAGGTACTTATGACTAATGCAAAGCCGTGTGAAGCAAATGATAGTTTTTTTTCTGAAGCATCATCAACCTTGAAAATATGTCATATTTTTAGTGAAAAATTTTGTATTGTTCCCTTGAGAACTAAAGCAATATTACGATGATAGCTTGAAACTAAATGTAATGTGCAAGTTCCATAGATACATATTCATGCAGTTATTCTTGCATCTCAGTTGGTATCTACATATTTAATGTTGGACCAAGGATTATTATGATGATATGAATATTCTAAATATAAAATTTTCCTCTTTGAATTGAATGATACATAAAAGCAAACATCAGAGGCAAGTTAATTGACTACTGTGACAAATCTTATTCTTTCAAGTAAATAAAGCTTCTACCTTTCTGAAGGGTCCAGATCCAGATCTAGTTGCTTTTGGCTGTTCAACCTGTTAACACAATTTATTACAATAATGTCAGAATTCCAGCTACTAAAATGGACTTCTAAATATGAAAGTAAGTGAGAAGGTAAATTAACTAATACTACATGTAGCCATACATTGCAACTATGGTGACAAATAAGGGTAGTGTGATTGCATATAAATGCTGAGATTGGGACAGTATTGATATAGTAGCACATTTCTCTCAGGAACTAGTCAGTTTTTCTAATTCAATTTCCCTAAATATGTGCAGTTTTGGATTATTTGGGCGATGGGGTATTGCAAACAATACAAGGCACACTGATAAAGAAAAGAAGCATTCCCAAATCGTAATATCTTACCTCATCAAATTTCATAAAATTCTGAGTGTCAAGCTCTCCAAACACTTGTGGTTTAAACGCTGCCTCCATTTCGTAGAGCTTGTCCCATACAACATCTTTGAACCAAGGATGAGCCTGGTCAATTAAGAACCGGTAATATTATCCAAGAATATTATGACTTAACTATAGAGTATTATTACATGAGAAAAAAAAAAAAAAAACACATTTTACACACTTTAATTTCTTCTGCTCCATTAGTGCCAAGCCTATGTGGAACACCGCAAAGCAACCTGCATATTAGATCCTTGGCTTCAGGTGACAATCTGGCCTCCTCTGGAAATTTCAAGTGATTTTTCCAGTGCACGATCTGAAGATACTCATCACCAAGGCAAAAGAAGTAGACATAATTCAACCGTTACTGTTAGTGCTTCTGAAAAAATAGGGCACTTAAATACTAATATAATGAGCACTGTGACAAATTACAGTGAGAATAAGGGCATGGACAAAATAATCATAAAAACACAAGAAAAATTTAAGAAACAATATTCTAAGTCAACACAAAAGATATTAAAATGAACCAAGACTGAGACTTAAGAATGAATCACACGACATCCAAAATTAAATAATCAGAAAGACAATGCACCCATTGTTAGAGTTTATATTTGAATTATAGAAGTTCATCGAAATGTGCAATAGCTACGAAAATAAGAACCATACAGCAGAAACATGCTCTTTATATATGTGCAGTTTTCTCACCTTTCTGCAAGTTGTTACAGGATCATCAGAGTAAAATGGAGGATATCCAACTAGCATTTCATACATTATAGCACCAAGAGACCACCTGCATGAAGTTAGAACTCTGTCAGCAAGCAAAATATTTTTACATGGGAACCATAATTTTGTTCAGGTAAAAAGAACTAATAAAGAATAATAAGGTAAGGTTAAAACCAGTAAAAAACTGGACAGAAAAGTTCATTTTCTGAACTATTTTGACTTTAAATAGGAATAGAAAAAAAGGGGCTACAGAACAATTAAAGTTCTCAACATTCTCTCCTACATACATCGTAGAGGCTTCATGGATTGCACTCTGGTTTAAATTTCGATCTGTTTGCCTATGCTACATAGCAAAAAGGTATGATGCTTGACACATTAACCTATTCCAGAACAATTCATTCTAGAGTCTTTAATGTCTGGATAGAAAACTTGGAACCTTGAGCCTTTATACTGCTCGTAATCACTCAATAAAAAAGTAAAGCAAAGGAATCATGTGCGTTCACTTCAAAATGACAAAACTATTAACACAGGAAATGCATAGATGCAACTCAAGTGACATAGAATGAAAAATATAAAACAAACCAGTCACACTCCACACTGTAACCCTTTTTCAGTAATACTTCAGGGGCAATGTAGTCTGGTGTTCCAACAGTGGAAAATGCCTGCCATGAAATAAATAGATAAACTGAAGAAGGATATGCAATTGAAATCAGCATTTCATGCGCCAACGAGACAATCAACAACTACCAACATATTCATTGACTACTAATGAGAAATAAACAATCAACAACTACCAACATATTCATTGACTACTAATGAGAAATAAACAATTAAGAGTCAGATCCACGTAAGGGAATAACACCACTTTCAACTCAAAACCTTAAGACATTGAGTTTATAGGTCTCTTTTCTTATATTTTAAATATACTTTCTCATTTCTACATAGTGTGGGACTAGACTCACTCTTAGATGTCTAACAGATGGAACATGTTTAACTACCTCTAAGTTAAATGTACAACCATTTTTATATTAAATAGATCAATTAGATACTGTCATATTGCTATTATGAATTTGTAAGAAATAAAAAATAAGAACCAGCCAAGCATCAAATAACCTGAGTGTGGGCAGAAGGCAATTACCAGCTTCCTCCTATTAATTTGCCAATGTTGAAGTTGTTCCAAGGGACTTTTCCATCGCCTACCATTTCTGCCATTTGGCAAGGCTCCATCAACATCCATGGTGTCATATAAGTTCCCATCATCGAGGATCTCCATTTCATGAATAGACGATAGACTTGAGCAGTCAAGTGGCTTGCACAGACCAAAATCAGATAGCTTCATGTGACCGTTTTTGTCCAATAGAAGGTTGTCAGGTTTTATATCTCTGGGGGAACAGGAAGAAGCTTAAGAAACAAAGTTATGATCTATAACAAGAAGATTACAATTTCAAGATGTAAAAATGCGAACCTGTGAATGTAGTTATGTTTATGAATAGATTCTATGGCCAAAACACTTTGCGCAATGTAAAATCTAGCCACAGTTTCAGTCAAAGTTTCTTCCCTCATCAACAAAGTCATTATATCACCACCGGGCAAATATTCCATTATGAGATATAAGTGTTCATCATCTTGAAAAGAGTAATAGAGTTTCACAATGCAGTCACCGGCAACTTCTGCAAGCACATTCCTTTCAGCTCTAACATGCTCAACCTATGATGGAATTGAACCCATAAATTAGACAACACAAAAATCAGATGGTGAAATTTAGAAAATAATAGCAAAAATAACTTTACTTTTTCTAATAATAACTTGAAGAATGGAAACAAAAAATTTCATATTCAATCAAAGAAAATATATCAAAACTCACCTGTCCCCTGCTGAGCATTTCAGACTTTTTCAACTTTTTCATGGCATATATATTACCCGTTGTCTTTTCCCGACAGAGTGTTACCTGTGAAACCATGTGGAATAATTAACAGCTTTTCAATGGCAGAGCTATACAAACAAAAGTAAAAAGACAATCCAAAACCACACATTACTTAATACTAGCATACGTAATCAAAGATTAACTCTTAGAAGAAAAGGAAAGATAAGAATATGATAGTTGAATGACACAAAATAGAAAGGAAGAACTGTTTTGGTAAAAGTATATGATCGGAATACCATGCTTAAACATCAAGATACACAAAAAAGAAAAAGGTAGTATCTAATATGGTCGTATATATTTCTACCTCCCCAAAGGCTCCCCTGCCAATAATGGTTAGAAGTTCAAAATCATCAACACATATTTTATGTCTTTTTAACCGCATATACTCAGTTTCCTTGCTCTCTAAATCCTTCAATTGATTGATCTGTTCCTCTTCTGGTACATGAGCAGATGCTAACTTCTTTTCTAGCACTAAACGCCTGCAAATTTTAAAAGCATGCCCATAACGATACTTTAAAAATTAGAAAGCAAAACAAGATGACTAAATAAATGTAAATCCCTTCATTGAGCAAGATATGTAACCATTTAACAAACAGCCAAAGCTTCCTCAAAAAACACACGCATTACCTTATTATGATAAACAAATTTACATTAATAATCAATAAACACGACAACAAAACTTTGTCATTCACAATCTGGTCTGGTCTGATCCTGTCCACTCAAACAGAATTCTCTACAAAAAATCATCACAATAAAAGGGCATTTCCACCATAAAGCATGAGCCAAAATAGGAAGAACTAAGAGCCCCCCCACAACACATAACGAAAAAGAAACGATCTTAGCATAACATTGAACAACAAAAAAGAAAGTGCATGGATTTCGCATACACACCTCTCTTTGCGTTCTCGGATGTGTTTCATCTGAGACCTGTAATGGTCCTCAATGAATTTCTTAGCTGCAGCGACCCTCTCCAAGGTCAAGCTGGACCCCACATCTGCTTCATCCTCCTCTTCCTGCACCGCCGCGTCGTTATCTTCCTCCTCCCTAACATGCACCGATTCTACCATCTTGTGATTCTCCATGCTCCCAACCCCTCCTTCTCACCAATTCACCTTTTTTTATTATTAGTAGTATTAATATTATTATTACTATTATGTTATTAATATCATCTCTTTTCTTCCCTCTCTTTTCTCTGTGGTTTGTGAATTGTGATGGTTCTGACAAGGAACACAAATTAAGAGTCCTCTGTGTGGGACAAGTGTTGAGCTATGATTGGGACTATGTTTAGTTTGGAACAAACCCTGATTTCGATGAATCCGAGGTTACAACCTTTTCAGGTGCTGCTGTGTGGGAACTTCCGTACCATCAATTTCTGACCATTATTTATTTATAATGGAAGTTTCCTATGAAATTTATACAATTGTTGTTTGCATTCTTAGTAAGTAGTTATTTATTCTTACTCATTTTTTCCATTCTTGCAATTATCAAGCTATTTTAGTTCTTTATGCCTTTGTTTAGTGTATTTTTTTTTCTTTTGAAAATTTTCTTTACATTTGCAGTGTTTTCTTTTCACCTTTAAAATATTTCCGTTTTCTAATTTTAGAAGTTTATTTTTGTTTTTGTTTAATTTACAAGATTCTTTTTCTCGAGATTCAATAAAATAGTTTCCATTTACGGTAACATTTAGTTTCATTGCAAGGTTTTGATTCAACTTAAAGGTTCTTTAAAATTAATACATTTTCTTTTTCAAATTTAAACTTAAAAAATTTTAACATGTGTTTAGCCTTTATTTTAATATTCTCAATTCAGAAATGAATCCCCTTATAAAATAAACATAAAAATCTTCCTTCATCTTAAATACCAAGCACCACACTTTCCATCTCAACCCAAAAAGCAACACAAAATCTACCACCATACCAAAAACCAAACTTGATCATGACAAACTCCCAACATACGCTTTTGCCTTTTGTTTCTCTTTGTCACTACTATTATTGCCAAAGTTATCAACTTTTTCAAGTCACTTTACTTTAAAGTTCTTGCTATTTTAAGAATTTATGTAACAATTTCATACAATCTTCTCTCCTTTACTTCACTGGTGGTTTGTTGTGTTTTTTTTTTTTTTTTTTTTTACTTCCATTATATCGTGTTTAGATTCATTAACGTATTGTTTGCCCATAAAAGGGAAATACGAATTGTTATTTCTCTAATCACGTTTGTTTTAATTAATTTTCGTAGAAATATGATCATGAAAGTTGTGGTGAAAAACCAAAGAACATGGTTCTGTTTTACAAATTTATCCCTATCTTTCGCACAAAATTATGAAATTTATTCTTCATGAGATATAATTGTAATTACATATGAATAAAATTCTTGCACTTATTTAGGTAAAAGGCATAAGACATTGGCTTATAATGGATTATGTAAGCATAATCCCTTATGTCTATAATTATGTCCATGATCATTAAGTCATTGTGTTTTTAAAACCTGCCAAAAAAATCATAAGGAGGTCTTTTAATTCCATTGTCCTCACATACCCAATATAATGTAACTCTATTAAAATTTATTTATTTATTGAATTTTGTTTTCTCTTTATTTATTTGTTTTATATTCTCAGTTGGAGTTAGATTGTAACATTTGTTTATTATTCTTTTTATTTGTTACGCTTATTCTTATTAAAGTATAAATAAGACTATTTTTTGTAATTGGTTATATTATATAGTTAATTTTAATTATCTTTCTTGTCATATTAATTGTATCTATTTCAAACCTTTTATCATTTTTTTTTCTCATTCAATCTAAACAATTTCATTTTTTTTTCTATTTTTACTTCCTTCTTCGTCCCTCTCTAGGAAAAAAGAGAGAGAAATGAAATTGTTTGGATTAAATAGAAAAAAAAAGTAAAAAATTGCAACAGATATGATTGATATAATAAAATAAAATTTTAGAAAAAATAAATTGAATATAAAAAAAATTAAATTTAAAATAAATTTTAAATGGAAATAAAAAATTATTGTCAAATCTTAATAAATAAATAAATAAATAATAATATATTAAAACATATTATTTTATAAAATATAAATTTTAAATTAATTAATTCTATATTATTTTAGTTATTTATTTTATTATACTATAATAACATATTCATAAAATATTAAATTAACTTACTTTATTTTATTTTTACTGTTTTAATGTTTTTCATTTTAATTATTATTTTTATAATATAGAAATGTGAATTAATAAAATATTAAATTATTTCATTTATTTATTATTTTAATTATTTATTTATTATAATACAAAAATATATACTAATGAAAGCATGACATGTATACATAAATAACATAGTTAATTAACATTATATATTAATTATGTTGTAAATACATTATTTACGTATTGATTATATGAATTTTCTTACAGATCGCTTCCCAATGTTAAAAGTTTAATCCTAAGAAACGTTCTTTTTATATTTCATGCAAATTATTTTGATTTTGGTGCTTTCTTCTCTATATAAAGAATATTTCTACATATGCACACACCATAAATTTAATTTCATAGCTGGCTAACTACCTTTAACATAAAATTACCAATCACTCTCAAAGTGGGATTTGAAGCACCCCCTCCTAGTTGCCACAAACAATGACTGTCCAATTCTCATACCCTACAAACTTCTCTACAGTGAGAAATGTTTAGTCAAAGAATTGAACAGATAACTGCAACAAAACTATTGGTGCTTGTGTTACTATATAATATGCAGTGCATATAAAAGGTATTTGATATATATTTAAAAATTTTGAAAGAAAAATGAAACAGTAATTGTTTATCTTCTCATATTAGATATACAAGAATATGACTGCTATTTTGGGTTGTAGTTGAAGGGTAAGATGATTAATTTACTGTTTTTTGGTTTAAATAATGAAAACAACACTTTTAAGTGCAAAACCAAAGTTTACCTCTTCTACAAGTACTTGAAGTCCTATGACACCAAGTACCAAGGCATAACCTTCTCTGAAATATGCACCTTAAAAGGTTCACTTGACTTTACCACACTACCTTGAACGTTGAACCATCAGACAGACACTATGTGGGCTGATGTACAAGGTACACCGAAGAAAAAACTAAAATAAAAGGTATTGTAAATTTTGACACTAAATCGAATTCAAAGGCCTTCAGGGATGCAAATATAGCGGCTGCTGAAAACACATGGTAATCCAAGCAGGTTACAGGAAAACACATGACATTTCCATGCTCTTGTTAATATGAAAAGCACAAGTTCAAAGGAAAATTCACTGATACTTACCTCATTCATTCTGTTTCCGAAAAGATTCATTGACCAAATTCAAATAAATAATCGTTAAAAACAAATATTCAAGCAGGCAAATTTATCATGCACATTGTCCTAATATGCAAGTTTCCTATCATACACATATACGATTCTGAAAAGGGACATGGTTATATATTCAATTTTGGCAACTAAAACTGCCCTAATCAATGCAAGTATACAATCATACAAGCATATTCAGAAAAGCTGGGGCACGGTTTTGGTACCTTCTTAGCTCAAAACTTTATTAACCCCTTTCTATTGTATCATCTTATTAATGGTCCAAATAAGGACCAAGTGCAAAGACGCTCCCAAAACTATTTTCTCTTTTATATATTTGAGTTTTTTATTCAGCACTCGACTAGTCTTCTTCTCATAAGTCAACGATATTTGTAGTACCGATTATTCTTAAACTGAAAAATAAACCTAATTTAATAGACACAAGTTGCAACCTCTATCAGTCAAAGGCTGCAAGAAGCTAATTAATTCTTCACTAGGCTGAACTGAAAGACAAAATACCTAATCAAACTCCTTGAAACAAGTCCGCGACACTATTCAACGCAGGGATTATACTCTTTTTTTATTATATCACATCTTTTTTAAACGCAAGTAACGAATAAGGAGCAATGAGTGATGATGGGTACCACAACCGAAGCCCCAGCAACCAAGACTCCAAAGTCAAAAGCAAAAATGGAATCTTTTTGGGTCAGAAGTGTGGGACACAGCACAACACGTAATATGTATCTTGGAAAACAGAACCGCGGTGGCATCAACATGGAGTACATGGTAGAAGTAATCCATGGCAATTCCACAGCTGCCGAAAGCAATATTATAATCTAGAACATATCAGTTATATTTTGATGAGACAAAAATTCTCTATACAATCTACATATTCAAGAATTTAATGAATGAAATTAATATGCTTCTCTCTTGTTAATTACTGTGACTACAAAAGAATAAGGAAGAAGAAGAAGGTAGAGTTACAAGAAGGCAGTGCCAGCGCGAGCATGGTGGAGCAAATGGTGGGCAATGTGGTCTCTGGCCTGCATGGAAGAAGCAGAGCGAATGGAGTTCTCTGCCACCATCTGGTCATCGAAAAGCTCAAACCCCCACTCACCATCCATCGGCTCATTCCTCATCTCACAAATGTTATGCAGAACACAGCACGCGCCTACCACCACAGGCAAATCCTGAAGCTTCACCTCAGTCCTCTTCTGCAAACACCCCCACCGCGCTTTCAGCTTCGCAAAGGCCTGTTTGGCAGTGCCCTGAATCTCCTCAATCTTCTCATTAAACGCGTGCTGCGTCCACGTCAGATTAGGGTGCGTGTACGGCACTAACACCCAGTCCATCAGAGGGTGCCCTGAGTTTCCCACGATCCAAACGTCCCTCAAATTCCCACTGTTAGCTCTCCGAAACAACGCGCTTTTCTCCAGAACCTCATCGTCCGGCATCGAACCCGGCCAACCGATACACACGTCGCTGAAAACGCCTCCCGAATCAACCACGCCTTGAACCGTCACCGAGTAACTCGTTTTGTGGTTCCGCTCCGTGTGGCGCTTGTTGAAATACGCCGACACGCTTATTTTAGGAGCAATGATTGGCACGTGCGTGGTGTACATTGCGCCTCCCACGTTCTGTATTCCCGAAACGCTCTCGAACTCTTCCTTGATATGCTTCATCTTCTCCTCGCTCGGCCACTGCAGAAACTTCGGCATCAAAACGGCGCGTATGGCGTAGCAGACTTCCAGCACGAGCTTGTGACACGTGGAGATCCCCAGCCCGAACCGCTTCGACACCAGCCGGAGCGGGTCGCCGGTGGCCAGGCGCCAGATGCAGACGGCCACGCGCTGGCGCACTGGAATCGCGTCGCGGAGCATCGTGTTCTTTTTCGTCACCACCGCGTCGAGCTCGTCGCAGATCATGTCGAACGTGCTTCTGCTCATCCGGAACCACTGCCGGAACTCCTCCTCCGGGAAGTCCTCCCGGCTGATCTGCTCCCACCAGTCCTTCGACCGGTCCCTCACCCACATCCTCCGCTGAACCGTCGAACCGGATCCCAAACCGGTTTGAGGCGGAACCTGAGCCTGAACCTGAACCGAACCGGTCTCTTCTAGAATAACCGAACTGGCAGCTGCAGCAACCGCGCGACGGGCTTTTTTCCTTATTTTATTTTGAAGGTCATCCGATTGGGCATAATGGGCTTCGGATTGGGCCTTGTAGGTTTCCATGGCCCGGGCCTGGTTCTGGAAGGTGGCGTCGAGCATGGCTCGTTGTTGTTGGGACTCGAGCATTGTATTTTGCTGTTCTCGAGCTTCTTCCTCTTCCAAGAGAATGAGCGAAGCAAGTAAGTCCTTCAAGATACCACTATCACTATTGTTGTTAGCACTACTATTATTACTATCTGCACCCCCTCCTTCGTCTTCTTTAGTGATACGCTTTCTCTTGTTGGTGTTGGAGTCTGTGTCTGCAAAGAGGTTGTAGAAGTGTGAGTAGTCTTCTTGAGCGAAAAACGGGACGGGGCTGATTCCCATGGGGAGTGTTTGGATTTGGTTGTTGCGGTTTTTTGAGAAGTGTGAACGCTTGAGGTTTTGCGTTTGGGGTGGGTATTTATATAGGAGAAGGAAGCGTGTGATGAAGTGTGAACGCGATTGTGTGGGGTGCTTTGACGGTGACTCTGACCTGGGTGCATAAAACAACGATAATATGCGTTTGGGGAAGCGTGGTTTTTTACGCGGTTGCATTGGCTTGGGGGTTTCTTTATGGACAAAAGGAAGGTGGATGAGGGTTTTGGAATTTTCTTCCTCTCAAAATACGTTGGACTTTGAATAGCAGAGAAATTCTGCTTTTTCTTAGATTTGGGTTGCCACCAAGGAACCCTATTATTACCATAAACACTCATTTTCTTCTCTTTAAATAAATTCTCAGATCTAGGTGCTTCAAATTAATTTTTTGACTTTTAATTTTTTTAGTTTTTTCGGTTCATCAAGTTGCTTGTCTCAGAATGAGATACTGAAATTTGACATAAAAAATTGTCAAAAGATTTTATTGAATTATTTTTCTTGTATTTTAAAATTTGTGCAAGTAAGCACAGAGGGCACAAGTCCACTGCATATATCCAAGGTGAGACAAAATGGGAAATGTTGACTGGCATTGCCACTCTTAACCAGATGCCGTTATGGGTTTATTTTCAATTATTTATTTTGTAAAGCTATTTCGTGTAATGAATAAGTGAAAATCTTTGTAATGTCTTCATGAGATTATTTATTTTTAAAAATATATAATTTTTTTATCATAAAATATGTTACTTGTGTCACATTAAAAGTGGAATTCATAACTTTTATTTATATAATATATAATATATAAATAAAAAAATTAATCACAATTTTTTGTCTAAATACTTGACACATTTCTCACATGTCATTACATACTTTTAATTTGGACCAAAGTTGATTTATTATTGTAAATATAAATCGAAAATAAGATTACCTACATTCGAATAAATATCAACCGAATATAAATAAAATATTAAAACGATTAAAAAGAAGATGATCAATTATACATAAGAAAAAACAATCTTAGATTAACTCATAGTAAATGCAAAGTAGAAAAAATATATAAAATTATAGCAATTAATCTCACTCGCTCATTAGTACCAAAACTAAATTTAGATATAAAATGTTTTTTTACAAAATCCTTTTGAAGAATCTTGATGAGATGCTCCTTCTATACCTTATCTTATTGAAAATCCTATTTTATCTTGTGTCATCATTCTAAATATTGATCAACATTTTCAAATCTTCTTTAGGCTCCTTTTCTATATCTTCTTTGGATAATTTGTTTTAACACTTTCTCTAACTAAGGTCAAACAGGGACAATGGTTATTATTCGAAGAAAGCAAATCAAATACTTAAATCTTGTTATTTATGATTGGTTGAATAATAAGAACTTTAAAACATAGTGCAAGCATAAATTTAGTGTCTATTATAAATGTGATGTAGTAATGAATAACATGTTAGAGTCATTTAATATTACAATTTTTGAGTATGATAAAAAAAAATCTAGCAAAAGAAGAAGGAAAAAAATACATAAGTTTTAGTAATAGTAGAAAAGAAAGTAGTATTTCAAGATCAATATAAAGAAAAAAATTATTTAAATAATATTAATTTCAATTATTTAAATTATGTGTAGTTTAAAATAAAGAGGGATAAAAATTGATATTCACTTGCTATATGATGTGAAGAAAAACAAGTTTTATTATCAGGTGAATTGAAATTAACTTATGATTATTTTCTTTTCTTGTTATGTATTTATTGTCTTTAGGAATACTCGATTCTTAAATAGATAAATACACATACTTTTTATTTAAGTTTTCTAAAATATGAGATAAATAATAACATTCTATTAATTAAAAGAAGATTTACCTCAATTATTAAATTATTAATAATGTTCTCAAAACATCTAAATACTAAAGAGACTTCCTCCTACAAATTTCCTTTCAAGACTAGTTTTAAACTACGCAAATGATGTTAGTTATCTGATCAAAATATTAATACCATCCACTAAAGAACATATTAAACACAAAACATGTCTATATATTCTACTTCTACATTTATAGCCACAACACGAAGGACCATGGTAAAAAAAAATTAAAATAATCATCAAAGTTAAGAAAAAAATTGTCCCTCCACCATAATTTTTTTTATGTAATTTAACAAACTTTGTTCTTGTAATTTTTAAATTTTGTTGTTTATTTCACAAAGTTTCATTCTGGCGTCACATTCACAATGACAATAATACACAACATTTTTTTCTATCTTTTATTCATCAATCCACTAGAAAAAAGTTATAACATGCAAGTTAACTAACAAGATTCCTCAAACTAAATAACGGAACTTTTGAATCATGAAATAAATAATCAAAAAAACGAATTTATCTTCTAATTTTGACATCTATGAAATTTTCTATGAAATTTCTTACACTATTCGAGCTTAAAAGCATAATATGTTTTCTATAATCATATTGTCTTCTACTTTTCATTATTGACAATAAAGTAACTATCCAAACACTTTCTCTCCCCGTATCCACCCTGTGAAAATGAAGTCTCCATCATTTACTCATTGAAAAATTATAAAAAAGATACATAAGAAGAAGAAAAAAATACTAAATTCGACCCTCATATTTAAATTTTATAAAAAACAAAGTAATATGAAAACTTTAAAAGAATATCTTTTTTAATATATATCACATATTTATAATGCCCTTATGATTATTTTGAAATTTATATGCAATTAATAAGTTTTTTTAGTAGGAAGATCAAAATTGACTTTTTTGATTAAAAAAATGAAAACATAAAAGTAAACAAAATATGTGTTTTTTTTTTTATATTCGTAGAAATAATATTTACTAAGACATGTGTACTTATAGGTTTCTATTTTAGTATTTGGTTTGATTTCTATGAAAGTACACACCATTAAATTAGTTATTTATGCAAAATATTTGGATTTAAATTATATTATTAATTTTTAACTTTTAAATAACACTTGAATTATATTGAATTTGGGGAAAACATAAAGGATAATATCAAAAAAATATTTAAATTACTAACTACTTTTCATATCATTACTACAATATTTTGAAATTATTTTACTCTTCATCAAGATGCACGCCGCTATAATGTTAATTTGTTTTTAGTTGAATAATTGAATTACTTTTTTTTTTCTAGGTTTTTAGTTGAATAGTTGAAAACACCCCTTAAAAAAACAAGTAAAAAACTTGTGATTAATTGTCCAAGCCAAGAATACAATGTTAGATAGACTTTTACTTAAGGTGTCATGGCAAGTCAATAACATCATGTTAAATATAGACTTTTACTTACACTTAGAAATGAAATTTTTAAAAGAATGATTGCAAGTGTCAAAGTGCTAGAAAAGACCAATATATCCTCACTATTGCTATCCAAATTCAAAGGAAGAAAAATAAAAGAGATAAATGTCATCTAAAAACACTATATTGTATTATTCACTTGCACAAAAGGATTGATGTAGAATATAGCTATATTCTATTATTTCACTTGGACACAAGAATTGATGTAAAAGATAAGACAATTTACAAATGACATAACCAATAAATGTTTAGTAACTTTCCTATTATTGAGTTGGAGCAATGAATTGAAAATGATTAAAACACATATGGATGAAAAATAATTTGTTTTGACAAAAAAAACAATTGATATGAAGTTTTGTTACCTTAAACTAATGCAAAGGATGTAATGGTCAAGCCACTTAGCAAAACAAGAGACCCTATTGAAGTCAAAATGATAAAAGACACTATAAGAGTAATAAAAAAATGAGATTAAAAAAAATCAAAACGTTAACTAGATGACAAATATGACACAAGTGTTTGAAAATATATGTATTGATTATACTAATATCAATGATCATGTCCTGAAAAACATTTTCCACAGTCCAGGTTGATAGATTAATGAATAATTCATCTAGTCACATTATATATAATTTATATAAAGGATATATAATGAGATTTCTACCAATATAAAAAAATAACCTCAAAATTATTTTCATTGAGAAAGTGGTTGTACTATTTTAAAATAAACAAATCATTTCTCATATTAAGTATTTTAAATATGTAATTTCTCTTTGTTACTTTACTGTTTATATTTGCTAAAGTTCAAATAACTTACTTATCACGTATTTAATAAATAGTAAAAGATTAATGAATTATAAAATGAACCATTGATGTATTTATTATTTAGTGTGTAAAAACAATCTAAAATATGAAGTGTTGGAATAGCACCTTAAGGATATACATTTTGTACAGTCCTTTGACTTTTTATTGCTACAATAAAGTGACAAGTAGAATTTAAAGACAAAAAAGGTAGAACATCACTTGTGTTAAGAAAGTTATAAAATATAAAATATGACCACTTGGTTGAAATTTCAAAATAGTGTTTTATTTATAAGGATCAAAAGTAACATATATTCTCATTAAACTTGGGATACCAAAGAAGAACCAATTTCGACTCAAATAACCAGAAGAATGTTATTAGTACTTTAAAATAAATAAAATATAAACTATCTTTATGGCAATGTATTTCATAACAAAATTTCAAGAAAAAAATTTATAGGTAACTCACATTATTTTATTTATTGTATATTTTTGTGCTATTTCTTCATTTTAACTTTATTATTGTGCTGACTTGATAAGCCTTAAAGATAACATTAATTTTTTAGTAAGAGATACCCATTAATTTTTATTGAAGGATCTAGTTGATTATCTGTAATGGAATCTTCCCTCCAAATAATATATATGTAACAAAACTATTCACCAATTTGTTTTTAATAAATTGTTATTGTTATTAATACAAACAGAAATTGTTTTCAATAAATTGGAAGAACAACAATTCACATTTGTATTGTAATTTTATTCTTCGTGGTAACAACAACAACAACCTGTTAATTAATTTTGTACAATAAAATATTATAAGAATAAGAGCTATTATTATTAATATTATATTACTATATTTGCTGTATTTGTAGTACATTATTGATGATAGCATAATCACATGTAATTCAATGCCAGTCATACCGTATATAATATGAACTGACGAAAACATCCCTGCCAAATCTCGGGTTCTAAAATTTAAAAAAATACACAACCATGGGCAAAAGAGTAAAACCTCCCTAGTCCAATTCATTGCCGATCAAAACACCGGTGCCTCCTCCTCCACCATGGCTTCTTCGTACGAACTTCGATTTGAAGCTCACAACAATATCAAATTCTAACACGCTTTTCGATTCTTCTCCCAATCTTCTCTGCTATTCGCATAACCAATAACAAGCACCATTGTGAGGTTCGAAGGTGTATTTCGATTTATCGATTTTTTTGATTTTCTTTTGCTGGAGTTTGCTGTTGTTTCATTCGTATTTTGTTCAACTTCTAGGGTTTCTATTTTGGAGTTTACTGTGGTTTTCCATGCTGACAGGATGCTTCGTGATTTTGATTTTTCGTTTTTTGAGTTGATTTAACCGTTAGGGTTTCTACACATTGTTGCTGGTTCCTATCTGTGTTTTTTCTTTGTTGTGCTTTCTATGAACTGATATCGAGGAAGTAGAGGTCGAAAAGTAGCTGCATGGCGGGAACTTGTGAAACAGAACTTATTTGTTGATACATACATCTTGCTAATTTTGTTTGTTTGGCTTTTCAATTGAATATTTTATATGCTAAAATTTAAAATGAGAAAATGCATGCTTGGATGATTTTTATTTCTTGTGTGGCCATCCCTTGTATATTGGCAGATAATGACATTGAATTGAGGAAGTTAATGTAAGAGTTGGAGTAGACCAGAGTTAGAGTAAGAGGGGGAATTTGTAAACAATGTTAGGGATCTATTTCACTAGCTGAAAAATTTTGGAAGAAAAACTCAATTGTCTTCATCAGGTTACTTTTAAAATGAATCTTAGAAATTGTTGATTATTTCTAATTGGAAGAAAAAGTAGTTGTTTTGTCACTATATTGACTACCTATTTATTTGTAAAAATTGTAATCGACGGATTGTAGTTCTTGGGTTCAAGATTGCATTTGAAGTGACTTGTCATAGTAATTGGTGTTTGAAGTTGAGAATTTAAGCTGTAGCAATCGGTCTTTGATGTTGAGACAGTAAGTCACAATAATTGGTCTGCATACAGTGTCATTGCAAAATCTTCATTGCATTTATCATAATTTATAATCATGTAGATTTCATCTTATTGCCACATTGAGAATTTATATCTATTAATTTAAATTTCTCTATGCAATGGTTAGGCTTGGTAAAGTAAAATAAATTGATTTGCTTATGACAAGTTTGTGTTTTGTATGTAAATTTATTCCATGTTACAATCAATGTGACTTGCTTTAAAGTTGAGATGAACTTTTTCTGTATTGCACATTGTTGACTTAGGTAGGATTGGAGGTTTCTTACATTTGGTCAATTCCACATTTTTCTAAGGAGGCATAATATCTACTTTTCTTTATTCAATAATCTGCCATTTCAAAAATATCTACATTATATCAAGGTTTTCCCATGGTATTCGTTGTTGTTAATACTAAATGTTACCTAAAGTGATACAGTACAGATAGCTGAGAAGGTGAGAAAATTATATCAGTAAGGTGTCTAATGGTAGTAGGAATGGTATGTATATTTTTTTAAAAATGAGACCTTCACTCTTTGTCCTGGAGATTAATTTTTGAAATTGAGTTGGTATACAGTACAAAGAGCTGATAAGTTTTGTGATATAAGAATGGAGACAAGGTCCTATATAAAGAAAATGGAGAGGTATATATAATGCCATTTTATCCATTTGTTTCACGACATTTTATGTAAAATGCTAAGGACAATACAGTTCATAAAGCTTTTTTTCTTTAGTGTTTTTTGAGAGTTTATATTTTAAGTAGATTTCATAAGAATGCTGGTTGTGGTGGTGTTTTTTTTTTTGCATTTGTAGATTTTTGTACACTTGTTTTGTCAGATATGTAATAAGTAATTTAGATGCCAAATATAATAGCACATTATTCCTTTTTAGTTTTTACTTTGATTTACCTGAGTTGGACTACAATATAGATAAATAATGGAGTCATTCAGACCAACTCTACTGTGCTGTGTTAGAGATCTCTTAGCGTTTGATGAATTTTAAAAATTTGCTTCTGAGTATGAATGTTGACTTGCTACCCTAGTCTTTTACTGCACACATGAATATTTCTACATCATAGCACATAAAGTTTGATTTTTCTGTTATTGTTTTGATCCTTTCAGGTACATTGTTCAATTTCTTGTAATGTAGAGCCCTTTATGTGCTTTAATCAATATAGTTCTACGACTTTGTCATGCACCAGTCTCTGTTCTGTGTATTTGGCTCAAGAGAGGTGTGGGAATTAGTGCTATGGCAACATCCACCAAGTTTGATATATCTTCTAGCAGTCCAGATAGACAATTGTACTCTGGGCAACGTGGATCCCACATAGCTCCTTCATTAGATAGATCAGGTAGCTTTCGTGAAAGCTTGGAAAATCCAATTCTGTCTTCTCTTCCAAGCATGTCAAGAAGCAGTTCTTCTGCAACTCAAGGGGATGTGGTGAGCTTCTTCAATTGTGTGCGTTTTAATCTAAAGTTGGTGGCTCCAGAGCATAAGTCTAATCGTCAAATAGATTATAAACGACTTGTCAGTGCTGCTCTTGGAATTTCTTCTGATGAATCTCCATCTAGTTCTGCCAAAGGCAAACAACTATCATCTCCAGTACCAGAAGATATCAAACGGCTCAGGGATAGTTTACATGCAAGTTTTAGGAGGGCAAGGTAGTTATTTCATTCTCTGCATGTTTTACTTCTGGCATTGTAGTTGGAGCAGTTTAATAACATTTTAATCTTTAACAGGGATCGTGCTAAAATGTTTAGTGAAGCCCTGTCTAGATTCAACAAAGATTTCCAAAATATAACTTCAAAAAAAAGGTCTCGAGCTGAAACTTTTTCTAATGAACGTTCTAGTTTTACGTTGAGTGATCGATCAGTCTTGGGAACAAGCATAGGTAAGGTTGGAGTTCAAAGTCATGCAGTCACAGGTGGTTTTGAACATGACCAACTGAAGTTGGAAGAAAGAACCAAAAATGTTCCTAACAAGCGCACTCGAACTTCTTTGGTTGATGTAAGGGTATGTGTGTTTGTTAACACGATATTCCATTTCTTTTTAGGCCTCCTAATATAACTTATTCATTTTTGTGCTGTTCGCATGTAAATACCTTACATTTTTATACTATATTTACATCTCTTAGTCTTTATATCTTAGTGTGACATGGTGTCCTGTTTTGAATCTGCTTTATCAGAAGTTGGCTACTAGAACATTTTTCCTCCATGTTTTCTTATGAATTCTTTTGAGCATATACATCTAGGGTATGGGTCAAGTTACTCTAGGAGTAACTTTTAAAGTTACTTTGTTAAAAACTACTGCATATTATTAAATTTCATTAATCTAACAGTTGAATATTTTAATATTTTCTCAACAAATATGCATAGGAAATGTTAGATAAATCAGATGACATTTTCTTATATTTTAAAAAAATGTATTATATGTTAAAATTGAATTTAGTCAATTAATTATTTAGCACCTTTTGATCTTATAATCATTTATGTACTTGATCTATTAATAAGAAATTTTAATTTTACAGTTGGATTATAGAAATTTAATACATGCAAAGAGTTAATGAATGGAGTAAATTGATCCCCACCAGTATATATACATAGGAAATTCTAGTTTTTTTATGTGTCTCATTATTTCTATATGAAATTGTCAAATTACAGAGTATTCTATCTTATTATGCAATTTTTTCTGAATCTAATAAGACGTGTGTGTGGCTTGTGCTTGTGACTTTACAACTTTCTTTTTGCTTCTCTTTATTTGTGAGAGTCTGATTTCAGATTACCTTGGCTTGCTTTAAAATCTGTTGACCAAAACTGACTTGGGTTTGATAAATTCTAGATGGATATACGGACTAATTCTCTTGTCAGGCCATCTGGAACTGTGGATAGAGATAAAGAAACGTTACGGATTGTCAATAGTAGTGCAGTTCAGGGTGAGGAACGAACTTTACCGATTGGAGGTGATGGGTGGGAAAAGTCAAAAATGAAGAAAAAGCGTTCTGGCATCAAACCAGATGGGTCTCCAAATACATTGACAAAGCCTGTTAACCTTTTCCAGGAAACTAAACATGGAATGCAACAAAGACTAGCCACTGATACTCGTGCAAAATTGAGTAACGATTCTCATTCTTTTAGGTATGACTATTTTTTTTGCTGTTTGAGACATAATTAGCATATGTATGCCCACTTCCCTAAAATTTTTTATTATTGTAATCAGATATTCAGTTTTCTTATTTATTAGCTTTTGATAAGGGAAATTACTTGATCCAAAATGGTAGGATCATGATAAGATTTGATTTTCTTTTAGATATCGTCTTGTATCTTATATATATGTGTATACAGAGCTGTTAATCAATCATTCATTGAGTAATACATATTCTTGGAAAATAGATTTCAAGTCTAATTCAACCTCACAAAATTGGAGTGAGGATTGCACCCACTTAGATATTATAATCTGACACCAACACAAATTGATAACTATTAGCAAGTAAAATGATAAGTAAGTGAATTCATGTTTTTATATCTGAAAATTAAAACTAAATTATTAAAAGTTTGAAGATTTTGAGAAGTAGAAAGATGCAATCAAGGGGAATATCTACTTGTTTATTTTTTCCTTTACATATTTAGGTATCAATAAATTTTCTGCCCATTATCCATGTCTAGATTTTAATTCATGTATTGATAATATTTGTCAAATTAAAAATATGGTTTCTATACCTAACACATTTTTTCATTTTAGTCCTTACCGAGTTCTACAAATTGATTCCTATTAAAGAAAGATGTTTACAAATCTACATTTTTTTGCCAAAGTTTATGTAAAGAATTTTATTTTTGTGCTTGGTGACTAAAACATGGAGTTTTCTTGTTTTTTTTTTTCGTCTGCAGACCATAGCATTTTTTCCATTTAGGGACGATGTGGATTTTTTCAAGAAGGGAATAAATTGAAAAATTGTATTAGGTATTATTGAAACTAACAAGAAATGTAATTCATTAGACTGAAAATTACAGAAGATTAGTGAACCTGTTCCGAAGCTCATATATATATGGTGAGAGAGGAATACTGCCTAATAGGTTATTCAGCCACCTTGAGTTTGGACCTAAGAAAATAAATCTTGTTCATGAAAGTATCTAGACGCAGTTCCTGTGCAAGACTTAAATCCTCAACTTCTTCAATAGTAGTACTATCAATTTTGTCATCAATAAGAGCAATAACATAATCATATTCTTGAGGAAGACCTTCAAGAATTGAATCCAAATGTTCTCTAAAAGAAACAGGATCTCCAACTGAACAAAGAGAGTCAACAAGAGACTTAATATGAGAGGAAATCAATACTGTGCAATTATGCAAAGGGGAGTTTCTTAAATTAGAGAAGAGCTGTCTTGCGAGTTTGATGATGAAAATATGCATTTATCTTTTCCTATACTTCATATGAATGAACACATCCAACAATGCTTGACAAGCAAGTTGGCACTGACTGAAGTCACATAAGAAGCATTTGATATTGTTCTTGAAAAAAGTTATTCCAGATTAACCTGACAAATATCCATGTCTTCATTGGTAAGAAAATGCAAAAAAAACTTGTGGAACAAACAACAACAAAGTGGTGCAGCCGATGTGCCTTAATAACAGGTTCAACCATTTGACGTCACAATAGAAAGTTCTTGTTATCAAACTTCTCAGTAATTTGATGCAAAAAAACAGACAGGAACATGAACATGCGCAGGTGACTGAGAATCAGTTAGAGGAGGGGTGGAGTTGGAATAGAAGAGGTTGCAAGTGTTAGCATTAAACTCAAATACAATCCAGTTTTGTTTAAGGGTGTGCTTTTCTGTTTATCAGGAATTTGGATGGTCAATAATTACAACCTTTAATTCTGTGTTTAATGTTAATTATAATGTTAATTAGAGTGGTAACAGTTATGGGTAGGAAGATGAATTTGAAGAGTTTTTTCTGAGATCATATATTGTACACTACATTATATTAAAAAAAGGAGCAATAGAGTATAAGAACAGACTCTTTTTCTCTTTCTTCAAGAATAAAATTAAAATATCTTGTCCTCTGTTATCAGTAATAGGATCGGAAGGATTTATGGAAGTCATTAAAACAAAAGGAAAAGAATCGGTGGAAGCCTAGAAAAGAGAAAAAAAAGATCAACTTGCTATATATACAAAAGTTTGCTAAAAGATTTGTGAACCTCTTACAAAGCCCATATATATGTGGATAGAGGAGTACTGCATAATACCACTGTCAACCATAAAACTACACATAATAACAGAACTGAGAATGCCCACTTGCATTTGATATTACATATTAGTAATTTATTATCCGCCCTATACACATCTAATGCTAGATATAAGTACTCCAGCTGATGTAATAAGAATCACATGTTATGTGGTATTATAGATATAGCTCCCTTGTCCTACAAAATGGTAATTTATTGAATCTTTGTCTTCTATTGTCATACCACAAAGGTCCAAATAAAAGAAAATTGAGGAGTCAATGGGGCTCTCTCTAGATAGTGTTAAATGTGTGAGTGATTGGGGTTTCTCTACATATAGTGTTAAAGGGTGAAAGGCTTCAAACCCATCTGTACAGTGTAACAAGTGAATATAGTTTTGAGGAATTATGCTAAATTCTCTCGTGTTTCAAGGATAAATAGACAATATGGTGGTGCAACAAGATGTTATTTTATTTGTTGTTTTAATTCCTGTTGATGATCTTTCTTCAATATATAGGATATCATATAATACCTTCATGCATCTTTTGTTTAGGTCCGGAGTTACTAATGGAACTGTTGGAGCTGGAAAATCAGACGGTGTCTCTCAACAAACAGGGTTGGGCATACGCGTCTCTACTCCAAGAAGTGACCTAGAAAATAATTCTCCTGTCAGTGATAGACGGGATCGTCCTGTTAGTTCAGACAAGGAAAGGGTGAATTTCAGGGCTGTTAACAAGTAAGCAAACTGCCAAGCACATTTCTTAAAGAATTTTTTATTTATTTTTTGTTTGAAAGGAAGATATTTATCATCTGCAACATTTTCCCCCTCCATGTTGCTCTCCTTGATTTCTTTGTTTTGATGGTTTGTTTATTTGCTCCTTTTCTGTTATGTATCCTAATGTATTATGGTTAGTATTCAAAGGTCTCTTCTTTGTCATGATATGTATCCTATAATTGACAATTGATTAGTTGTTTATACAAAAGCAACTGCTTTATGATAAGATTAGGTGTTTGACTTGCATATGATGTAAAACACATGGTCTCTGTTAAGGGACATCCCATACAAATATGAAGAATGGGGTAAATATTATATTGATGTTTATTATTTGGTGTTTTCTTTTTCTTATTTTTTGAGGATGATTTCTTATCTTGCTTTCCCTTTGTAATTTTCCAATTGAGTTAATAAATTTTGTCTTCATAAAAAGTGTAATCTATAATTGATATTGATTCTCTATAACTGTTTTATATCCAGGGCAACTGTTCGTGATGAATTCAATTCGGCAAGCCCTAATTCAAGCGCAAAAATGAATACACCTATTCGGGCACCACGATCCGGTTCAGGAGTTGCTCCAAAGTCATCACCAGGTGTCGTTAGAGCTGCTGTTCCTAATGATTGGGAGCCCTCACATTGTATGACCAAGCCCCCTACCAGTGTTGGCACTAACAATCGCAAGCGTATGGCATCAGCACGATCATCTTCCCCACCTGTTGTTCACTGGCAGAGGCCACAGAAGAGCTCCCGTACGGCTAGGAGAGCAAATTTTGTGTCCACTGTGTCAAGTAATGATGATTCTGCTGCTTTGGATTCTGTGTCAGATGTGACTGGTAATGATCTTGGGTTGGGATTTGTTAGACGTTTGGCTGGCAATTCTCCTCAGCAAATTAAATTAAAAGGTGATTCAACTTCAGCTGCCTTATCTGAAAGTGAAGAGTCAGGGGTGGCTGAGATTAAACCGAAAGAGAAGGGCAGGAAACCAGTGGAGATAGATCAGAAATCTGGACAAAAGGTTTCTAACTTCGTCCTTCCCACAAGAAAAAGTAAGCTTGTTTCCTTGGAAGAACATGGAGACGGGGTTAGGAGGCAGGGTAGGACTGGACGCAATTTTCCTGCTGCAAGGTCGCCAACACCGATGACATCGGAGAAGCTTGGAAATGTAGGAACTGTAAAGCAACTTAGAACTTCAAGACTAGGACTTGAGAAGAGTGAAAGGTTAAAATGCGTCTTCTATTGCTTAGGTTTGACAATTTGTTTATTAAAGTTAATGTTTCTGAGTTCCATGCAGCAGGGCAGGTCGTCCACCAACCAGGAAACTTTCTGATCGTAAGGCATATGCTCGTCAGAAACATACTGCAATTAGTGCATCAGCAGATTTTCTTGGTACTAGTTTTAGATTGTAGAAAAGAATAATGATTTCACCTTTTCATATGTATAATGATAGTATACCATTAATAGCTTTTGGGTTCATTGTTTTAGTTGGGTCGGACGATGGACATGAAGAATTATTGGCTGCTGTAAAGGGTGTTATCAACTCTGGTATGAATCTTATTAAATATTATCTAATTGTCTATCCTATATACTTATTATCTGATGGAGTAGTTCTTCTGTATTTCCTTATTACTACAGCTAGTTCTTTTTCCAGCCAATTCTGGAGGCAGATGGAACTTTTCTTCGGTTTGATAACTGAGGAGGATATTGCATACTGGAAGCAAAAGGTACTAATTTTTTCCCTATTGGTGAGGAAGATATTGCATTCTTGTTGGTGCTTTCATATATAGGAAAGATGCTTTAGATATGTGGTGATGTCAATAATAGTATGACCCTGATGCGTCCTTTGATAATTCTGGAATTAGAATTTATTGTTTTTCCTATGAATGTGCATATGTCCTGATTCGGTATGGAACCATGGCCATTTATTATCTGTTATGTTTATTCCTTATTTCGACACATGGTTCAGTATATATTAAAAAATTCCCAACCAATCTTGTGTAAGTTGTATTTTTAGTAATAATGACAATTAAAGCATGATTTTATTGATCTGAATTTCTTATCATACCTATCATGGGAGTAAATTATATAAATTTCTTTAATAATTCATTCATGTTTCAGATAAATCTTGAATCAAGTGGATTGATGCCAATTCCAGTTCCTTCATACATAGATGATTGTGAAGCTGTTGCTAATGGGTTTGGGTTAATGGGCCGAGGAAGAGATTCTGAACCTTGTGATCAAATGGGTGCTGGAGTTGTAGCAGAACAGTTACAACTAACTAAAGGAGATTCTAATGGAATTCCCCTCTGTCAAAGGCTAATATCTGCTTTAATATCAGAGGAGTGTAGCAGTGAAAGTGAAGATATAAAGTTTGATGCATGTGATGCTGAATTTGAGGCTGATCGAGAGTTGGATTTGAGTAGTTTGGATCACAATTCTCGATCTAATTCTTTTCTTGCTTGTTATTCTGCTTACAATGGTTATAGGATAACTAGAACATCAGGACATGATGAGACTGAAAGTGATAAAGTTGATATCCCATCAACTGGGTTGAATTCAAGCCAGAACATGCCTACCTTGACATGTTCAGAGTTGGAATATGCCACCTTGGGTATGAATGAAAAGCTTCTCTTGGAGCTTCAGACTATTGGAATTTCCCCAGAATCAGTGGTTAGCTAACTTTTCTCAGACTTTTTGTGCTGTTTATCATGAAATCTTGATATTGGGATATATGACAGATCAATCAGATTTATTTAAACTATTTTGTTCTAGTTTATTCTGTAGTTATTTCAGCAGTCCACTCAAATACATCTAAATAATTTTTTTCAAGATGTTCTGTTATTGTTAAATCTGCTGTAGGTTAGTATGATACTTATTTTTTTACTTTGTTTTTCAAGCCTGAAATGTTGCAAGCAGACGATGAAGGAATTTGTGAGGATATCACTAGGTTAGAGGAGCAGTACCAAGGACAGGTACCAACTGATGCTGAAACGAAGCTATAATGTTCCCATTGCTAATCGTCCAAATGCTCTTTCCCATTGTTTTTTATCCGTTAAAAGTAACTTTTCGGAAAATATACATGTTACTTTCCAAGTATTATGCAAGCATGTGGATCAGATTGCAATCCAGATAATAAATATTATATACAAATTAATGAAGTTATTTTTTGTTCCATTAATTCACCTTCTGATTTTATTTTCATACATTGTATTGTAGATGTCGAAGAGGAACTGCTTACTAGATGGATTATTAAAATCTGCTTCCGGGACAAAAGAAGTTCAAGAAAAGTAAATGCGTACATTTATTCCCTGATTATTTACTTAATTTTAATTTTTGTCGCTCATTGCTCTGAAGGAAATCCGATATCTTGATTAACAGGGATTTTGAGCAAAATGCTCTTGACAAACTCCTCATGATGGCTTATGAGAAATACATGGTAACCTTCTACTGTTCAATATCACTTTTTCTTTATATACCTAATCAGGTTTATAGTTTTCAAATAAAAATTTTGCAGTCTAGTCAAATATCTCCAAGACCAAGACCTTCTGTTACAATAGTTCTAAAGGCTAGCGTTTATACAGTGGATAGTATTTATAGAGTTGGGACATGGTCTATAACTGATTATCCATGTATGAAAATGGAGGAAGTAGAAAAAACGCACCAACAAGTGAATAGGGCCATGTTCTATTGTGTAGTAATGTGTGTGTAGCCTTAAGTGCTGGTGCTAGAATGTATCATAGTACACATAATTGTTTGTGATCTTAGTGTCTTAATAAAGACTTAGATGGGGTGTTGAGATTACAACAGCATGAAAACCTACCATACAACTAGAAATGACAACTCAACCATGTCATACTCTTTTTAGTTCTGATTCGTGATATCTTTTACCCGTTCTTATTTTAGTGTTTTCTTGTAATCAGATAAACCAAACTCCATGCCCTGCCTTCCTATCTTTTATTAAGTACTTTAAATTGAGTAGGAAGAGAAGTCGAACACTCCATTAGATACTATCTTAGTGGAAAGTATTTTCTACTTTATAAATAGGTTGTGGCTGATTGAATTGACAAAAAACTGATTGGCAGGCTTGTTGGGGTCCTAGCTCATCAAGTGGGAAGAATGCAAGCAACAAAATGGCCAAGCAAGCTGCATTGGGATTTGTTAAACGAACATTGGATCGATGCCAACAATTTGAAGATACAGGCAGGAGCTGTTTCAGTGAGCCTTTGTATAAGGATATGTTCCTCGCTGCTTCTTCCCAGCTAAGTATTGTTCGAGAATTAGATGGCACGGAGGCTGAGTCCATAAAACCTTCTGCTTCTTCCTTTTTTCTGGAAGCAAGAAATGGTATCATCCTCATTCCTTCTTGAATAAATATTACTTGAACTATGTAAGGAAATAAAGAATTATTTTATCGATACCAATTACACCAATTATATTTGCATCATCTCTATTTGTAATAATCGAAACCTTTAAAAAAGGCAATAAAAGTGTGCTGAAATGAATAGGAAGATTTTGAAGATATTTTTTCCTAATTACTACAGAGATATTAAGAATATTTTTTATCCTAATAATCTGCTATTTACAACATATTGTAATATTTTTCTATACTAGCTCTGTTCTGGATGAGCATTTTAGCCAAACTTCTCAGATTTTTATATGCCATTTTCTTGTGGAGTTGAGCCCTTTGTCCCCGATCCTGTCTAATAAAATACTGGCAACTAAAGAAAAAAGTACTTCCTGCTTGGAGAGAGGTGCAAATGTAATTTGTGTTTTAGTTGTCAATATTTTATAGGTTACAGGTTCAGGGGATTGTGGGAGGGGGTTGGAGGGACAGGTGATTAGAGCCTATCTTTATCTGAACTTACCAAGTTCTGGTCCACCCTCTTTTGCCCCTGATTACAGCCTGAAATTTGATATTCAATACTTGTTTTTCCATCTGCAGGTTCTATGGGTTCACAGCAGAACCCTTCACAATTTAGTCAGAATGTGAAAGATCATGATTTCAATTCATCAGATATTCGTCATGCTGTAAATGGTTCCTCTGAACAAGCTTGCGAGAAGGAAGATCTTTGGTCAAACAGGGTGAAGAAAAGGGAATTGTCCCTTGATGATGTTGGCAGTACCATTGGCAGTTCAAGTGCTCCATCAGGCATTGGAAGTTCTGTATCAAATAGTACAAAGGGAAGGAGGAGTGAGAGAGACAGAGACGGAAAAGGGCAGAGCAGAGATGTAGCACCCAGAAATGGTACTACTAAAGTTGGTAGGCCAGCATTATCCAGTGCTAAGGGAGAAAGGAAACTCAAAACAAAGCCTAAGCAGAAGGCAACTAAGCATTCTGTTTCTGTAAATGGCCTGCTCGGCAAACTATCAGAGCAACCTAAATCAAAGTCTAATGAAATATCTAATAATAGCAACAGCAAGGAGAAAGACGAGTTTGGCATTGGTGAATATGATGACCATGAGCCTATTGATTTGTCCAACCTTCAACTACCTGGAATGGATGTACTTGGTGTTCCTGATGATCTCGGTGACCAAGGTCAGGATATTGGTTCATGGTTGAATATCGATGATGATGGATTGCAAGATCATGACTTTATGGGCCTTGAAATTCCCATGGATGATCTTTCAGAAGTGAATATGATGATTTGAAACTGCTTTCTTTGTATAGTACTGTTCATTATACGAATGACAAAGGAAACAAAGTACCTTTAAGAAATGACTAGTTACATAGGATGGTTTTATGGCTAATCCTGTCCTCAATTAGGTTATATATATTCTTTGGTAGACTTCCTTCTCTAAGTTGTTTTTAATGACCTATCCAACTGTTTTGGATTTTGCCCCTGTTGAAGTTCACGATTTCCACTGTAAAGATCATTTTGTTCTAGGCACAAGTTAGTATTCATTCCTAGTGATTATATGGTAGCAAACACTCCTGGTTGTAGTAGCTCTTACAAATCAGAGGAAAGGCTTTTTGTACATACATTTAATATTTCTAATAAAATCAGCTTCCATTTACTGAATTGACCTTCCTAGTTACTCTCCGTACAGCCCCCTCCCCTGCAGTTTATTTTAGTACTTGTGTTTTGCAGGTTCAGTTCCTCAGCGTGATGCGGTTCAAGTTTTTTGCTGGGCTTCATCCAGCTGTTCATGCAGATTTCCCTATGAGGTTTTCAGGGAAAATTTGGTAACTAATGTAAATGTGATCATTTTGTGTTTCATCAGATAATGAATGCTGCTCTTCTCTCTGGACAGTTGTTGTCCTGATTATGATTTTCATATACAATATCACACATCTATCATCACTCTGGCTATCTAATGGCTGATCCATTGGCTGCAATCCCAAAACTATTTGTGGAAGCTTGTGCCGAGGAACTTCCGAAGATTGCAAGGGCATCTTGTACTTGAAACTTAATTCAAGCGTTCTTGATATGATCCACCTTTCGTAGAAATTAATATTCAAAGGATTTTTATTAGCAGAATTGAATTGAACTGTTCGTTTTACTTAAGGAGGTAAGGATTAAATCTTTCCTTCCTGATCCTTATCTTTTATTTGTTGATCTTGTAATAAAATTCCTTCAGATATCCCCGCCCAAAATAAGTTGGATATTCTCCATGGATGACTAATCGCACATTTGTATGGTTGTCTTCCTTAACTTCCATTCTCTATGTAGGTACGTATATTTCCCTGGCCAGATTATTGCTTTATGATGAGATTGAATGTGAATTGAACCTCTTTGTGTTCTTCTGTGATTTTAACACTGATTTGTTCATTTCTCCGTGCATCTGCTTCAATTCAATAAATTTGAATGCACTGAAAAAAATGGACTGGTGGTTGGATTTTACAGTTCTGTGAGTTGAAAGTGTGTGGATCCTTTTGTTTTTTTGTGGTTCTTGCCTTGCTTTAAGTTTCCGAGGCTCTTCTTTAGCTTCTTATATTCTAATGTTTTGGGTCTTCAGGGGTGCAGACGGTTGGTGGAGAATCTTCAAATTTGTTGCCTTAAAGTCGTTTTTAATTGTATTTTTTTTAATGAGAAAAGAGCGTTTTGATCTGCTTAAACTTTGTTCTTTTCATCAATACACGCCTTCAAACTTTAATTTTGTCTATTGTTTTCAAAATTTATTCTTGCTTACAAATAAATATTTTAAACTTTAATTGTGTTCTTGCAACTTCTAGTTGAAAATTTCCATTAAAGTTAATAATTCGTTATTTTTTATCTTTTATTTGCTCTTTTTTCTTACATATTAACGTATAAAATAAGATTCTGGAAATAAAGAAATAACAAAAGTTAATTAAATGTGATTTATTTGTACTATTTCTTCAAAAATTTATTTGTTGTGACATTGTGTCTTGAAATGAAAAGAAATATAACTCGAATGGATTTATATAATGAACTTTACAATTATTTTATTATTTTTTTAACGTTATATGATTCAAACAAATTAATATAGTTGTTTGATATAAAAGTAATCAATATTCATTAACTTTAATAACTGTAAAGTGTCAATCATTTATCCACAATCAATTAAAATATCATTGATATGATTTTAAAAATAATTATAATAGAATTCTACAGTTTCTTTTATATGTATAATAGTTTTCAAACAATAAAAGGTAAAATTTAAGATTAAAAAATCAAATAGAACTTTTAATTATTTTTTGTTATTTTCTATTTTTAAAATCTTCTTTTTATAATATGTAAAAATGAAATTTAATAAAAAAGAAAGAAAGTAACGAATTATTGAAATTTAATGCAAATCATTTAACTTCAATCAAATAAGAGAATATTTATAAAAAACATTGATAATTCAAAGATTGATTAGAGTAATATTAAAATCAATTTTAAATCCCTCTCTTATCAAAACAACAAAATTTGTTTCCAAACTCACGTTTAAAAACTAAAAACTGAAAAATTACAACCACCTAAAACTAGGCCTAAATTAAGAATTTCCCCTTTCATGATTATACATAAAGTGTTTCATTAATCATTTAAAATTATTTTATTATAATGTTTTCTAAATCCATCCTGTGTATTGCATGAGCCATTTACCATATGACTTTTCTTTCTCCTTCACAATCTCTAGACATCAACATCTTTGTTATTAATGTCAAGAAATCACATCATTGTTTCTTTTTATTCTCACATTTTCTCTCCAAGTTCATAAAGCTAGACTTAGAAATTGGTTAGGAACAAAAGAGCCTTTGCCAAGTGTTTTTGTAGGCATTGGAGGAAGGGAATCATTAGTAGTGATGATGATGACATTATGGAATGGTGAGAGTTGCCCAATTCATCATTAATGCACACATGAAGCTTTAAGTGATACCATACCACCATTCTCATTGGTTTTATCAATGTAAGCCTTTCCCTTGGTTTTGGGTAAGGGCACATGCTGGAAAATGACACTATGTAGGCCACCAAACCTTATGCCCTTTACTTAAGTGGATATTTATGCTAAATGAATATATATATATATAGGATATGGATTGTAAGATAAATTATTGGATTTTATTTCTTTTATTTTTAATATACTTTTGACTTTCTCATCCTTAATAAAATTTTCATTTCTTTTTTTTTCCCTAAATATAGTTTAGATAATATTTTGAACACTGATTTAGATAGCATTTTCGAGACCAATAAAAAAAATAGAAACAAAAAATATTTCAAAAAAGATAGAGATAAAAAAATCAATAATTTATTAGGCACACAACATATTTAAATCAAATACTAATAATATAATCTTAGTTCTTCTAATGGAAAAAATAAATCAAATTAAATTTATTAATATACTTTAGAATTTTTAACTAAATTTATCATTTTAAATTAGCTTTATAAAATAAGAAACATTACCATTTGTTCATTTATTTCTCCTATGAGTATTTATCATATTAAATAACCTTATAAGACTAATTATTTTTATTCTTTTAATTCTTTGAGCTCGGAAAAGTTTATATTTTCAATAGAAATTATACTTTAAAAAATAAATCAAGAATTTTTTTTTTTCAACTTTATACTTTAAAACAAAAATGTTTTTCGTATCAAACGCCCCCAATATGCAATTAAAAACAACACTTCCTCTTTTACTTAATACAATACATAAATTAAATTAGAAGAAATTTGTAGTCTTTTTTATTCGTATGTAATTTTAACAATAAATAAGAAAAAATATTTTAAAAAATCATTATAATGAGGCTAAATTTGATTGATTAATAATATTGTTCTAAAATTGAATAAAACTAATTGCATTAATTACTAAGTGAGTTACATGAAGTGATATAATATTAAGAAAGATGGACAAAAAAAATTTGTTTTAAAGTGCAATTATAATATTTCATATGACCCTTAATCTTTACAGGGACACTTTAATATTTGATGAGTATCAAAGTTTTTTCATGTGGTTGTATAAAGGTATATTCATATTGAAATTAGTGCAATTTTTAATCTTTTTGAGTGGGTTAAAAAACCTGATCTTTATCTATGTTGAAGAAGTAAGTGTTTGATTACTCTATTATATTCCTTTGTGCATCTCCCCTAGGACATGGGGATCTTTCCTTAATCTTCACGCACATGCCCTTCAACTCATGTTACGTGCTCTTCTTCCATTGCCTTTCACCAATTATTTTGCATATACTAATGCATAAAATAATGTTATGCAGACTATGATTCAAACTTGATCACCATTATAGAACAATATTGTAAAAGAAAGCACGTTTGCAAAAGATAGGAACCGATGAGAGTTAGAAAGAAAGACTTTCACGTCCAAAATCTTGTGCAGATATATCGGTGATATTAAAGAAAGTGTTCCTTTAGATATTTGTTAGGGAATGATGTAACCTAACCAAACCGACCAACTAAAAAACGAAACGAAACTGCTACGTGTCAGACTCTTGCATCATTAAGCAAGCGAACAAGTGTGAATGAAGCCTTTTACAGTACAATTATTTTCCCATTTTTTCTTCGGTTGGTGAAGAAAACAAAACATTTTCTGTAAGAATTCTTTTGTTTTTTGCTTTGTTATTGAAGATAAAAGGCAATCGAATATGAGTCATCTGTTACGTGTTTGTTTTCATTGGTTGAGAGTTGAAAGTTGAGAGTTGAGAGTGCTTTTTATTTTCAGTTTTTTTTCTTTTTCTTTCATGTAAAGAAAAGGGTATAGAGAACACAAATGTTTCATTGTTTAAAGTTTGACACAAATAGTCCAATAATGGCTTTGGCATCATCTACTTGTTGATGTTTTGATCCCTTTTTTTCATTTGTTGAAGGTAAGCAACAACTCTGCACTTTTACTGTTTCAAGAGATTAGTCTGAATGTACTCAAGAAAGAAACAAATGAAGGTATAATTTATGAGAGGTAGCAATGACATAAAGTAGGTGGAAATTGACATGAGGATGGATGGCCATGTTGTAGTTGACACATGAAAGGAACACAAGAGGTAAACCCAGGGAAATTCAATTTCAATGGTGGATGTTGTTTCCCTCAGATCCAAGGAACTTCTCTTCTAATTTGTACTATTTGTTCATGTCCTTGTTTTCTTGTTTATAATTTGTTGATGACCCCATTTCCCTTGTCTCCTTGTTTGCTAGAGAGAGACAAGGCACTGACTTTGACAATTATTTGGATTTGGGTGTCTTGAATCATCTATTGCCTTCTGTTCGAGGAATTAATCAAAGATTTATGAGGGGTAGAGAAATTAAAGATTTTTTGGACTCTTCTCTGTTGGGGTTTAAATAGTGAAAGGGTCTATGATAGAGCTATTCTAGCATCTAGCTTCACTGTTTCAATAAACCTTTGAATTTGAACTTTTTATATCTAGAACTGGTCTTGTAACACTGTAGAGGAGATTTGTTCTGAGATCTTTTAATTTCTTTCCGTAGGAGTCTTCTTGGTGTTTTTATATGCCAATTGAACTTGTCATTGAGAAGAGGTTTTATTGATAAAGCTTGCAGTGATAGGATTGTAGAGGATAAGGCTATTTGAAACAATACAACCTATGGAGGAAATAACTTCGACGGTTGCAGTGCCATTCACACTTGGGAATTTAAAGCAAAAAGATCCATCAGTGACAACCCACATGGAGATAACTGGCCTAAAGCTCAGGGCAAATACTGCACCAGTTTTAACATTAAATCCTGCAATTGAAAGGGAAAATCACACAGATATTGGTCCTCAACCCCAAATTAAAGTGTCTTCTGAGGCAAAAGACAACAAGGTTGGATCAGACCTTGTCTCAGAAATGGTAAGTCAAGGAGACAATAATTGTTTACATGCTGAAAACCAAAAGCTGGCAAGAAAAGAAAATCAATCTTTGTTAGCTAAGGATTTTCAGTGTGAGCATATCTCTCAATCTGCTGCTGGTGACAAAAGTAGTCCTTATAGGGAGGAATCTTCTGTTTATAGGACTAATTGTTGTGAAATAAGTTCACCTATCACAATTGATGATAACACAATTCATGGAAGGGCTGGTTCGACTGAGCCGCCAGGTGCAGCTATAGAGCCACTGCAGAACATGGTTTCTGTTGCTAGGGGACAGGAGAGTGAAGATGGAAGTGGATCAGACGAGTCTGATAAAAAACCATTTGACGTGGTTCACGAGATGCCAGAGAAGGCAACATGCTTGGAATTGAGTGGTGCTACTACAAGTACTTCCCCACTTTGGGGTTGCTCATCAGTTTGTGGAAGGAGAGAGGAGATGGAAGATGCTGTTGCTGTTAGGCCTCACCTTTTTGAAGTCAGTTCAATGATGGTAATGGATGATTATTTGAGTGAAAGCTCAAACTTTTCACCAGCCCACTTTTTTGGTGTGTATGATGGACATGGGGGCTGTCAGGTATGCCTTAAAAACACTTCCTTTCAATTGTATCATCGAAGTTACTCCTTATTCCATTCCATGTCACAGAGGGGGTGATGTTTTCATAGGTTGCCAATTACTGCCGGGAACATCTTCATTCAGTGTTGGTTGATGAGATAAAAGCTGCACAATCGAGTTTGGAAGAAACGAATGGGAGGGAAAACTGGGAGGACCAATGGAAGAAGGCATTCTCCAATTGCTTTCACAAAGTGGACGATGAGGTTGGAGGGGTTGGTGTAGGTAATGGTGCAAGTGTTGAACCTCTTGCTTCTGAGGCTGTTGGCTCCACTGCTGTGGTTGCCCTTTTGACTCAAACTCACATAATAGTTGCAAACTGTGGAGATTCAAGAGCTGTCTTGTGTCGTGGAAAAGAAGCAATGCCATTGTCTGATGATCACAAAGTAAGTCATTCGTTTCAAGGACAATTTTTGTTTACATTTCCATAGGTGTTTTTAGTATTGTTCTTTAATTAAAATTGGAGTTGACATTTGAAGTCAATGTTGAATTTCAAGGTGAAGTTCTAATTCTGATTGAATAATGATACCAGAGAAAAGAATATCCTAAATTTTGTTCATGTTTCAATTTTTGTATTGGACTTAATTAGAAGCTCTAGTTATCTGATGTAGGAAATTGCATTTCATCTTTGCAGCCAAATAGAGAAGATGAATGGGAAAGGATTGAAGCTTCAGGAGGAAGGGTCATACAGTGGAATGGGTACCGAGTTCTAGGTGTTTTGGCAGTGTCAAGGTCCATAGGTATGTGTTTATATTTGTTGTTTTATAGCACCAATTTATATAGTTACACAAATTTTTAATGGATAATTTTTTGTTCATATGACCTTGCAATACAACGTCAAAAGTTTTCTACACGAATGTACATTGAATCAAATGGCAAAGTATTTTTTGTCTCCTGATATAACATTATCATCTAAACAATACCAGCTTTGATAATTTGTATAGCTATTTTTGCCATGTAAATTTTGGTTCTATTTGTCAAATTTTTTTGTACTGAAGTCAAATTGACAGAAGGGTGGAGAACACTATTTTCTGTTCATCATTGATTCAATCTTGTTAAAATTTTCCCCACGGGATACGTGATTTTTGGATCCAAAAACTCTGATAAATATAATAATTCGGAGTACTGCTTCACAATTTAGAGAAGTGGTAAAGATCTAGCTCAAGCCAAGCTTTTACTTAATCAATCTAATCTGACTTAAATATATGGAATTTGGCATGTTCATCTCTCTCTGTGTGTTAAGTTTGATATGTAATTTGGTTCTTGTTCCTTAAAAGGTGACAGGTACTTGAAACCATGGGTAATTCCAGAGCCAGAAGTGAAGTGTGTCCAAAGAGACAAAAACGATGAGCTCCTGGTTCTGGCCAGTGATGGATTATGGGATGTGATGACAAATGAAGAAGCTTGTGACTTTGCAAGGAGGAGAATCCTTCTTTGGCATAAGAAGAATGGCAACAACTCATCATCACAAAAAGGCCAAGGACCTGACCCTGCAGCTCAGTATGCTGCAGAGTACCTATCTAGACTTGCCCTTCAAAGAGGAAGCAAAGATAACATCTCTGTCATTGTTATAGACTTGAAGCCCCAAAGAAAATTCAAGAAAAAAGAATAAAATAGATATCCCTTTATCTGGAATAGCTCTCAAATGTATTCCATTTCCAAATTATCTTTTAGTCCTTACCATATTTGTTTATTTATTATATTGGCTCTTCAGTTTTTCAACAGGGCTATGCATTGTATGCTAAAATTTATTGTTCACAGGGATGCCTCACCTTAAGATGAGACTGAGGTGTCACTCTTGAGCTGCCCCCATCAGCAAGTTAAATTAATTTTTAATGAACAATGTTGTAAAAGTTTCAAGTTGTCTTCTCAAATAATCACAACAACCAATATTGAATACATTATTAGTTATTTTCGAATGAGTAGGTATAAATTTCTCTGAAGAGTTTGTATTATTAAACATTTGACTCTATCTTGGAACAAAGCAATATTCTTTTGACATAATTACAGAAGCTGGTTTCATTGGCTCCATTCTGCAAATTCTGGTCATGGCAACTAAGGATCCTCTGCCAAGTAAAGGAATATAAATTGCAGTTACATATAAAGTGACAGTAGAACTCGCTATTTGCCAAGTTGACAGAGAATGCCATATTGTTCACTGTTCAGAACTGTGTATATTTCATGGAAGGGCCTCATATATTACTATGGAGACTTGAAAACTTTGAAGCAAACGAGCACATCCCACATTCACTTGTAGTTTAGGTAATAATATCTGTAAATGTATCATATATGCTTTAGAAGAGTATTCCAATCTGATAAGTAGGACATACAAGCTTTAAAAACAAATGATCATTTTAGTAAAGAATAGAAATCAGTCAGAAAATTTCGGAGTGCCGAAACATGAGCATCTATAGCAGTTACCAAGGTTTTTAAAAAACAGTTTGCCATTGCAATTTTGACTGCATCAGCACAATTACAGTGACAGATCAAAACATTCTGTTGTGGTAATTGGTATTCAAGAATACTTAGTGAAGTGATACATAGCACAATTTGCATAAACTGTTACCTTTGAATAAAGTCCAGTACTGAAACATACTATGTTCTATATAGTTGCAAGTGTAGTTCCTGCGTTGGAGAAATAAGCTGAAAGATCCACATTCAAGTCCTCATACAATTTGATAAAAGGATGGTTCTGAAATTTAAATCAGAGATATACACTGTCAGAACGAGTACTTGATCTATTGTACATGGTTTACTCATATAGTTAAGATTATGCATACTATAAGGTCCCGAGCAGACGGTCTATCCCTTGGATTTTTCTGTAAACTAAACAAAGAAAAGATAAAAGTATGATCAGAAGCCTCAAAATGCACAGTAACAAAATTTATTACAATAGTGATTGGTGATCTAATCTCTAATATATGTTTAAACACAGGAGGATTTGTTCAATGAAATTATATAAGATATCTTAAAAAAATGTAAAGGGCTTCAGACACAATTTAGATAGACTATATTACAAAATATGAATATAAGGCCTCACACAATTAGATAGACGACGTGTTTTGGATCCACATACTCATTCTGCTTTTGAATTTAAGGATGAGACTGTTTGTTTTAACTTTTCTTATGGTGGGCCAAGTTTGTTGAGGTTGTAGATTTAGTTACTGAAACATACTTAATATTTACCATGCTGAGATAAATGAGCAAAATTCTGGAGAAAAATCATCTGATGGAGCAGTGGGGGAAGGTTTTTCCACAATGACTTCAATTAGCTGGAAAATATTTTCCCATCCTTCACGTTGATCTGGTGGTGTATATGGAAACTGCCCTGTGGCACACTTGAGCAAAATCAGTCCCAAGCTCCATATATCACTTTTGTAGTCGTAGCCATTCTGGTTACTAGTGATTCTCTCTGGCTGCAAAAATGAGCATGATGGATAAGGTTGCATTCCATGAAATGGTGGCAAATGATAGATATACTTGTTTGTGTTACTCACAGACATATAGCTGTGTGTGCCAATGAAAGTATTTGCTTGACCAGATGTATTTTCCAAGACTATGCTTACACCAAAGTCAGTGATCTTGACCTCCCCTCTATGATTTATGAGCAGATTAGAAGGTTTTAAGTCCCTGTGGATGATGTATTTTTCATGGTGAAGATACATTAAGCCCTTCAGCACCTACATTGAAAGGGGTATATAGTGTAGTTAGGCATGAAGAGAGAAAAATGGATGGTATCTTAGTTCTCACCTGCTTGCAGATGGCAGCAAGATATGATTCTGGAATTGTTTGAACTTTGTTGAGAAGATCTTCTAAGGAGCCTCCGTCCATGTACTCTAATATGATTGATATGACACCATTATGATAGAATGACTGGTAGCAGATAACAACATAAGGACATTGTGCTGATTGATTAATTTTTAGCTCTAGTGCTATCTGCCTGCGAATAGGCTCCTCAATATTCATTTGAATTTCCTAAGTCATGAACACTTCATAAGATACAAGAATAAAAAGAATATTAAAGTATACTGGATTATTCAATTTAAAAAATCGAAAATCAAATCAAACCTTTCTTTGTATCTATTCTATTGCAATTTTAGGATCATTATATAACTATTTTTCAACTTTTAATTTTCTGTAACTGTCCATTTATAAAATAGAAACAGCGTCCCTTATTTAAGTAACACTAAAATACGGATATTAAATAAATGGAATTAGTATATTTAATATGCTGTATAATTATGACTGTAGTCTTCTGATAATTACCTAAATTTGTTCCCTTTAACTGATTAAGTTAGCCACTTCTCAATGATTTATGTCCAGTGACATTAACAGGTCTAATGTTGAATGAACAAGAGGGTATTTCAAACACAATGGAAAAGAAACCAACTGCAACAAAACTAACTAGTTCAATGAAATGAACTTACTCCTTTGGAAACCAATTTGTTAAACTTTATCTCAGATCAAAACTCCCTGAAACTTTATGTTCCCTTGGACTACTCTAATTTCATGGAGAAAAAAATTTAAATATCACAAAATCTAAATTCTCCATGAAATGCATTTAATGGAGAATGAAAATGATTTCACCTCTGAAATTATGACTGTACAAAAAAATTGACAAAAGAAACAGAAGATGCAAACTCAAAACAATGTGTGTATGCAGGCAGCAAGGATACCTTCAATGCAAAAAATTGATTAGTCCATTTGTGTTGCACCAATTGCACTATCCCTCCATTTCCTTTTCCAATCACTTTGATTGTATCAATATCTGCCAGGTTCAACTGGTTGTCTAGTGGCGTGATTGGTGGTGGCTGAAAATAGCACACATATTCAACTCAAACAAAATCATCACAATTCAGTCTTCATGTAACCTCTTTTCAAAAAGTGTATTGACCAAACAAAATACTACCAAACAGCAAGTCCAAGATTTAAACCCTCTTGTATTAGGGACCACTGTAATGCAAAGAGATTGAGATCATAACATTGCAGAAGGTAAAAGTGAGTTATATTATTCTTCACCCTTTTATAGTTCATTATTAAACTACTTCTAACTATCATATGAATCATATTATTTCATACTTCCTGATTATATCTCTCCCTTTGTTGTAAAAATAAGTTTATGCAAAAGGGTTTTTCTAGAAGCCTGCAAATTTTCCAAGGTAAAACCAAGCTTAGCCGTTTATACCATGACTTACGGGCTAAATTTACAAACTAAAAAAGCATAGATACGATGCTTTGCCACATTCTGTTGACTCTAAAAGTTCACTCAAGTAGAAACCAAAACAAATTTCTTGAGTCTAGAAAACAACAAAAATATGTTTTCTTTTATTTTAGATAGAACAGAGATGAAATTATAAACTAAATTTATTCAGCACTTGATGAATTGAATGATGTCTCAAGAACACAATCTTTAACTTCATCAGCTTGCAGCCTATGTTCCATTTGCTTACAGACAAAACGAATGTAAGAGAAAAATTAAACTCAATTAACAATTCACAAACCAACTTCTCACTCTCTTCCTAATCCAATTTTTTTCGCATTACAAGGGAGAAACACCAAATAATCCATCCTAAAAAAAGTCTTTCTTTTCTTAAAAAGTGCCCCATTTTGTCGAACAACAAAAAAATCAGGAACCCCCTCTTGTCAAAGAAAGCATTTCATTTCATCAGTATCATCAAAAGATCAAATCCAAAAGAGAAACAACTCACCAACCCAATTGAATATACACATTTTTCAAAGAAGGAACTAATAAAGTGCAAACCATAAAACGTTAAAGAGAAATATGTTACAGCTTCCACTTCCTTCTCAGAAGCAACTCGAACTCCTTCCTTGGTGACAAGCAAGTCCCCTGCCTTGAACGTTTCACCTTCAGACTCAGACCTACAGCACTCAAATAGCCACAATTGGAATCAGCCAAAACCATACACAAATCAGACACATTCAAACAGAAAGAGAGGCTCACAAAAACTTGGTAAATGAACCCCAATCAGGAGCAGGAACACTGAGTTTGAGACCGGAGCTCAAGCTCCCTTTCTTCATGATCATGTGCTCCTAGATGGACCCTCCAGCTCCAAGAAAAAAAAAAGTTTCTTTGTATGCACATATAGTAAGATTATGCATCAATATAATGAAAAAACATGTGGGCAACTAAGTGGTTATAGTATGTAGTATGTGCAAGTAGTTGAGTTGAAAGTGAAAGGTTTATAGCATTTTGAAGATTGTGATTTTAAGCTGAAGTTGCAATAGGTTGGTAAGAAGAAGGATCACAATAAAGGAGTAAAGAAATGAGGATTGAAGTTTGAAGACGAAGACTTGTGTTGACATTTCAGACATTTCATAATAGTCTTTCTCTTTTTTCTCTCTGCTCTTTTTCTTTCTCACGTGCAATTGCAAACACCAATTTTTCATTTAATAATTCACGGAAAACTATGGACACATCAACATGTTACACAGTTTTCCCACTCCACTCACACACACAATCACCTTATCTTAATCAAATCAAAGAAACATGTTTTGATGATGTAATTATGTATGAATGATGAAAAACTGACGCCATCATTTTTATTTTAAAAAATTACAACTTTCGTATTTTAATTTAATTGTCCATTTTATTATATATGTGAAAAGATGTTATGCTCTTTTTCTAGATATTTTAATATATAGAAAGCCTGATAAAAAGAAAATCCATCCCTCTCCAAATAGGTTGCATGTAGATATTTAATTCATTCTGCAATAGTGATATAACATTACCTCCTTCGTTGAAAAAAAAAAAAAAAAAATCTTATCTTAGGGTTGCAACATCAAATCCTATTGACTAATAGGATTAACTATTAATTCTTCAATAAAAAACTTCTAAGGTTTCTCTTTAAATATCAATTGTTTTAGGACTTAGCAAGAGTATTTGCATTAGGATTAGCAATATTAGACAGCTAACTAGCTAGCTAAACTTTTTGTTTAAATATTCATTAGGTAATTTAATCTTTAAAAAAAAGTTACAGAAATTTTCTAATAAATTTCCATATTGAAGACTTAAATTAAGATTTCCCAATCATAGAAAACATTAAACACAAAGATTTAATCACTAAAAAAATAGAGAATAATTGAGATATATTTAGATAATTAAAACTATCACATTAGAGTTAAACGGTTACATTTAATTTCGACTAAAAAAACTATCAATAATGATAAAGAAGCAAATTACCATGGTTTATCTTTTTCAAACTTTTCAATATTTTCAACTTCCTCAAAACTCAAATTTTAAGGAAACTAATTTAATTGCCATCAAATCAAATGATTAACAAAAAAAGTTAGGAAATTAGCAAGTTCTAAATCAGAATTTTTCTTGTAGAATGATGGTCACCTGTCTTTAAACTCGAGTCTGGAATTTAATTCGATATCTGGATGTTATTATGTTGGTTTCTGATTGAAATTATATTGATATATTGTTATATTTATGTTGTTGTTATTCTTCTTTTAAGTGAATTGATAGTTAGTTATATCATTCTTTTTTATCGTTGAATCTCTTGTTTGATATGCTTATGTATTTTTTGCCTTAAATATGTTTAAAATGAAATCAACACTTTTACGATGATGATATAACATTCTATTATCTCGCATGATTTCATAGTAATAATTTTCCATCCTTAATTTAGAATTCCTTGACCACGAATCGTATGGAGAAAAAAAAAACTTCAAGTTGATTCAAGATTTGACATCTAATAAACATATTGCATAAAATGTTGACCCCTACAAGTATCTATGTAACCATAATTTCATTAATAAAGGTAGTGATCATATCTACGTAACTTTTTCTCTCAAAATCCTAAATAAAAACTTTCGATATTATATGATAAAGTTAATAGAGAGATTAAGCTTAATAAATGATATTACATTTTCAATTAAATTTTCAAAATTTCATCTCATTTTTTAATAGAAATATTTGTATCTTCAACTTATATAGAATATGAATTTTTTCTCTCATTTACATCTTACTAAACTAAAAGATCCCCTTTTTTTATCAGTTCTTTCTTTCTTCAACTACCCCATTTGTAACAAGTGATTAACCAATTACATTACTATTATTACGCATATGAAATAGAGTTTTCTAAGTTAGATTTTAAAATATGTTGTAAAATCTTTAAAATAGTGTTGTATTGATATATAAACTTTAAGTAAACAAGAGACAGAATATAAAAACACTAGCGCATTATTACCACAATATTATCCCTTTTAATATAATTTCAATTTAATTTTCATGCATTGTTAATTAATCAATAAAAAAAATGCATCTGAATAACTATTTAGGCAATGATTGTAAAAGATTAAAGTAGTTAAAAAGTCTTCCAATACCAACAATGTTTAACAAATTGTTTATGACAAGTGCAGTTTTTGAAGTGGTCACAATTATGTAATATAGTGACGTGCATTCTAGATAACCTACACGTGTGAACACAAAGACTATTTATGAAACAACTAACACTATCTAATAATTAAACCAAATGTCATAAACAATATTTATCTGCTTGGATTGCAGATATTTTCAACGTTGAATTGTTAATATATAATTATTATTATCTATTTAGCTTATTATTTTTAAGTTTATAAATTCAGACTTTCGCCTTTAAAGTATTCTCTCACTTTATATAGATCAAATTTTCAGTTTTGATTATGTGACAAAAGAAGAAACACTTCCTTCTAAGACATTATTTCTAATACAGTTTTTTACTATTGATTAAAATTTATTAAAAATTAAGGAATCATAATTGATTAAATAAGATATAAAATTCGTAGTATTCGTTTTTCCAGTGATTTTTAGTTAATAATAAAAATATATATTAAAGTCTATTTGTATTTTAATCTTAAGTTTCTTTAGATAATGTTATTATGATCAATGCCTATATTTAAAGTAACCTTTGCTTTGAAAATCAGTGGTTCTATTTTAATCTTGCCTTTAAATTTTTTTAATGAATTAAAAAAATATGTATGTAAATTATCATTAAGTTCAACTTCTAAAAAATATAAAACTTTTATCTTAAAAGGGAAAAAAACCTTAGTGAAGACTAAATGATATCGTGTTGGTTTTGATTTTTCTTCTGAAAACATGTATCTTATTATATAAAACAATGAGATATATTTTCTTAAGATATTTATTCCTATTTTTTTTTTCATCATATACATTAATACCTGCATATTCCATTACTTAATAGACCCCAATGTTGTTTTTTGTTGGTTTTCTACATTGAAGAAAAGTCAACCAATTGACGCCAAGAAGAGTAACTTATCTTCTTATTTTATAGTTCCCTCCTCTCTTGTGAACACAAACACAGATCCTGCAAAATTTTCTAATAATTAACTTCTATGCTTCATACATTTGAAGTTTTTCTACGTTGAATTGCTTATATTTTATTGGTGGGTTTGTCTCAATTAATTAGCTGACTATTAAAAGAGTTGTACGACCAAAAACTTATGAATAATCCATCTGAAAACAAAAAATTAACCACTTCACCAGTTCAGATTTTCCTTATTGAACACTGTAGAAGAGAAATAATAAAAAAAAATGAGTTCACATTTATTCTTCAATGTGACTTATTATTCAACAAATAACTGATAGTTATATGTCTAATAATTTCATTATTACGTTAATAGTAGAACACCTTCGTTACTTAAGAGTTGAAATTAAGGATAAAATAGTTTAAATATTACTTTCTTCCTTAATTCTCTCATACATTTTTTTAAAGTTAAAATTATGATAAATTTCAAAATCTATAATCTCATATATGAAAATTGATCCTAAGAATATTATTTTAATATAGAACGCAAATTATTTTAATATAGAACGCAAATTATTTTATAGTTTCATGGCAAGATTTGAATACTTGAAAAAAATATAATTTAAAGCAATCAAGTACGTGGTGATAGTAATAATGTTGATTTCCCTGTTCCTATTATTTTTTGTAATTTATACGATTGTTTTCCCATCTATCGTGTGCTATTAAATTTCAATTTTTTTTTTCATTTCTGAACTGTAAAATAAAAGTGTATATTTAAAATAACTGTTCATAATATAATATGTGAAAATTAATAGATTTTATTTTGAATGTTTACATTCATTTGCCATTGTTATTTAGAATTAAAACCTCGATTATTATTAAAAAAAGATTTATAAATAACAGTTAAAAATTGTCACTAGATTAAGAATAATTATTTTACGTACGTGAATTTAATGATTATTAGAATTTGATATAGATTAATGTGAGTAGGGTTAAAATCCTATTTTTTTGGAAGTGCACAAAAAGAAAACAAATCGAAAAGAATGCCATGTATTTTGTATTTGTCAAACTCTCAGACAGAATATTCCTTAATAATAAATAAAAATTACATATAGTAGGGTTTTCATATAAAGGAAAATTTAAAGCATTGTGAAATAAAATGAAATATAGTCAATGAAGAATCTTTGAAGGAACAGCAGAAAAAGCACGTGGTTGGAAAAAACATTATGCTTGACTCTGAATAATAATGTAAAGACTGAGTTTCTTTTGTGATAATCATTTTTTGGTTTGACGGTGAAAGGAAGACCTAACCTTTGGGTAGGGTAGGCATCAATGTTCATAAATCAAAGATGGACACATAAATGCCAAATGGAACCTAAATTATGCAACTCTGTCCCAAAACTGGCCCCACAATTATATCACTAATGTACCTTCTTTTTGTGCTTCCAACTCTCAAAGGATCCAATTTCCTCCATGTATCTCTTTTCATTTTGTAATCAATGTTTTTAGATGTAATTTGAATTATGAAATATTCATTTTGGAATGAACCATGATTTTTATTTAGTACAAAATAAATTCCTAGATACTAACTGTATATGGTTTCTATAAGCACTAAGATTACTTTACAAGATCAACACTTTTCTACCTAAATCATTCTTTAATAAATGTGAAAATACTCCAATGTTTAAGATATAGGTGATATAATCAATGTATTATGAATTAATAATATATGTATTGGAATCTTCACTTATTTATAATATTTTTAATAAGTATTTACTTGAATGTGTTTTAAGTTAATTGTTTAAATTATTTTAATATTTCATTAATATTTAATATGATGATTAAATGTATAAAATGGGTTACTTAATATTTAATGTTTAATGTGATGATTAGGTGTACAAAGTAGGTTACTTACTAAGATCTAAATGTTGTGACTAGAGTTGTGGACAATATCTCAGGCCATGAAAAATACACTAGACAGACTTGTCAAAATGGATCAAAGTCCATAAACCAACCCAACCCATGCACATGTACATATTAATCCTATGTTTAGAATTATCATTTATTGTTTTATATATTAATACCATAGTCATTATATACGATAATTTGTTTGTCATAGTTATTTCAGAAATTTATAATTCAATTCCAATTTTCATATAAAAAAATAAGTAAATTGGAAAAAAAAACTAAAAAACTGTAATTTTTTAAATTAGTTGAACAATTCTATTTAACTCAACACTTATTGGATCTAATTTTATTGAGATCAATTTTGTGATGACTTGCAATTTCACGACAGTGATTTTCAAAATGTAACGTAACTTATAACTATATGATGTGAGGTAAAAAGAGAGGGGAAAATGAAATAAGCAATCACAACTCTATTACTATGAGCAAAATTTCACACTAACAATACACGTATGATGTATGTTTCTATGTTGAACATTAGGGTATGATTTTTGGTATAGAAAGTTATGATATACACAAGTCTGTGTCCACCATGAAAAGACTCATTAGCAAGATTCCATCATGTTGAAACGGAATTTTGACAGAAGCTGAGGAACCCCTGATATTATTTGCCCATATGTCTGCAAAATCCACATGAAGAGTGCAAAAAGGAATTGTTATCCATGGATAATTTCAGTTTGCCATGTTACCAAAAAGTTTGGTTATAATTTATAGACATGAATGAACATAAGTAGATAAACACCAGACAAGGTAGCCACATAAACTTAGTACTGTGAAGACTTAATGAAATCAGAACATCCTAGATTTTCTTGGTCTGTTACCTTGTGATTTTCATGAACTTGGCACAATGGAACTGCAAGCAACCTCATGTTCTTGGGTACAATGAACTTCCTACTAGCAGGCAACTTCACAAGGAACACTTTTGTGCACTCCTACACCACCAAGCAAGGCTATGAAACTAGGAAATCCCTTATCACAACTTGCATAAACAACACAACAGAATTTATGTACCTTTGGGTGTTTTATGTTAGGTGGCAAGAAAGGATACAATAATGTTTCAAAATCAGGTCTCCACCACATTCCAAGGCATTCACCCACCTAAACCAAGTAAAGTACTGTTCAGCTGCTCTATATCATGTGAGGTTGTAACCACAAGCACAAGTCTAATACCTCCCATTCTGAACCATCTCCATCTTCATCAACACAAAGCTTCCTTCTCAGCTTACGCTTCAATCCATCAGCATCTACAAATTCACAAATTTCATCTTCATCACAAAAACTATCACCAAAGCTTTTCATTTACATGTTTGAGCTTCCTCTAATACCTGATTCGCCTGGCCTTAATCGACCACCGGGAAGTTTATAGATGGAATTTTTTACTTGCAAAAGCAGCAAGTGTGGATGTTTGAACAATTCAACCTGGTGCAACAACATTGATGTACTCAGTTCAGAAATATACTGAAAAAATTTGACCCATATGTATAATTTGTTGAAATCAAATGCCCAACAGCTAAGATGAAGATTATCAAAACAGGATCTCTTTGGGTAAATAAATGAAAAAATAAAGCACTTCTAATAGTTTATGTATAATTAAAAAACTTGAGTATGAAAAAGCTAATATGAGAACATCTAAAAGTATTTAGGAGACATTCATAACATAACATTCATACAAACAGACCCATGAACTAGAAGGAAAGTTAAGTGAATCGGGCCTTCCCCAATCTCAATCTTTCAGTAAAAAGTTTCAAACTTTACTTGCAAAAGAAGTTTGGAACAGAATATAGACCTCACGTGACAGCAACTTACGAATGAGAATATTCAGAAAGAGAATCTAAACTATTACTAGTTGCTTAATCTTTCCAAAAAAAAGGTCTTTCAACAAGAAAATTTATGAAGAAGAAAGTGGTTGTAGAAAGAAGCAACGAACCAGTAAGACAGCCTCCACAGAAGTTCGTAATCCACGGGCAGCATAGCTAATAAAAAAGATAAAGAAAAAATGATAAGAGAAGAGAAGAAAGAGATTGAGATAAGAAGTGAAAGGGTGAAAGAAAAGGAACTTGGATTGAATCCTGAGAAGAGTGAAGTCTTTGAAGGGAATGGCGTCTTTGGATCCAAAATAGTAACTACTCAAAGGATAAATGTCGAATTCCAGGTTCTGATCTTCGTTTCCACTGTTTCCATCATGCAAATTGGTTTCACGCACCTCTTCCCCCATATTTGCCCAAAGAAAGAAAAATAAGGAAAAAAAGAGTACAAGAGGCAGTGAATTAAATAGGGGAGAAAAGAGAAAGAGTGTTTTGGAGAAAGAAGAAAGAAGAAGGAAGAGAGTTCTGCTCTGTTCTGTTCTGTTCTTTGATGTTCTGTCCTCACACGTGGCACTCCATGTGCTTCTCTTGGTGGAGTGGATTAACTTCTACCGACTAACTCTTATCTATTTACTAAAATATTGTTTTCATATAATCTTAGTTTTCATTAAAACTATAAAATACCAACACCAACTCAAGTAGTACGGGAGAGGCAAATGTGAATGTTTGTTTTCTTTGGATTTTATGAGAGAAAACTTTATTCCATGACATCTTAGTCACACTAATACTTCAAATTCAATGAATAATATGTCATCATGTGAAATAAGATAGAAAAGAGAAAAATAAAAAGTAAATATAAGGGATTAAGTCAAACTCATAAAAAAAGAGGATTGAAAACTCCCAAAATAATCTAAGTACAAGGAAATATATTACAAATACAACATAACATCTTTCTTTATTTGAACTATTTTATGTATTTTATTTAATTCTTGTGAAGATTAGAGTTTCGAGAGCTTTGATTTCTTCTTCAAGATACTCCATCATTCTTTCAATTTTACATAATTGATATTTAAAATTTAAAAGAAATAATAATGAAATACAATTCATGATTACTAATAACTAATATTTTCTAATTAATAACACTTTTTCTGATGATGTGATTTTTCTTAAACTTTTAAAACATTCTTTTCTAGATTTCACACCCTTTTCTTTGTTAATTAATTGTTAGATATGAATTGTCTACTATTTATAATCTAATTATTTAGTTTAGTTTTAATAAAACATATTCGTCTCAATGTGTTGATCATAAAAATAATATTAAATTTATCTAGTATATATTTAATATATAAGACGACTTATCAAAGTATAAGTCATTAAATTATTTACAAGATCGTTTAATTAGTTATACATACTTTTAGTATGCTTAGAAGGTATATTAAGAGACGAAAAATTTAAAGCAGAATATTTATATCGTTAAAAGAAGAAAAAGAAAATCAATAACAATAAGAAAACGAGTCTTGTTTACTAAAATAACAACTAGTTTTTAAGACCCTCAAAATATATATATATATATATATATATATATATATATATATATATATATATATATATATATATATATAACTCATCATCATTCTGAATAGTATTCCCGTATTGATTGTTAAATCATGCAAATATTTAATGTTCTTATTTATAACTTCAATGTTTGAAACCAAAGCAACCCAATACCTGCAAGAAAGAGTTTGAGCCACATGGCATGGAGTCTGTCAAAAGTTGTGTATTCACTAAAAAAAAACATATCTGAAGTCAATGTTTGTTGCACAATTTGAGGTTGTCTTGAAGCTTCAATTCATTGTTATTATTAGGATGTCCAGTGTTGAATCGTGGTGCGCCAATGGAAAAAGTATTGTGGTGCATAATGAAAACCTTTCAATTTGTTTAGTTCTTCAAAGCTTTTTAGTGCATTAACGTTTATGGCGGGCTAAGATTGATTCAGTCAATAGCAGACCTGGGTGATGCCACATACCAGTTGCCCCTTGGTTTGTTTAAGATTTTTCTTACTGGCCAAAGTATTTGTATAATATTCTTAATATTCTTTTTATAATAGGTATCATAATATATTTTAATTACATAATTAAATTTTAATTATTTTATAAATTTAAGTATTTTTAATTAAATTTTTATTAAAAACTTTAATTTTATTAAATACTCAAAATATATTTTATTTTCAATTATTTGTTGTTTACTTTTTATATTTTTATCTATAATTTATCCGTCAACTTGTTTTTATTTCTCTTCAATAATAAACTAACCGACAAATGAAAAAGACTAAGAAGAAAAATACGAATTAATTAACAAATTACAAAACAGAAATAAGGAAGTAATAATTATATCATTCTATCAATAATAAAATTAAACAACAAAATACCTAAATAAAAAAATATTTTAAACAAACACTCGATATTATTTTTTAGTTTCTTTTTATTGAAAATGAAAAGAATTTGAAACTCAAACTATCATAGTATTAATTTTTTAATATATGTGATCCAATAGTTTATCTACACACGTATTTTTCTTTCATTAAATATTCAAAATTCAAGTAATTCTATGTTATTGTTAGTCATCTTACACCATTCTAATAAGTTTTTATGTAATCAAAGAAAGTATGTATGAAGTTGAAAAAAAAAATATTTTCAAATAATTATAAACTATAAATTTTTAAATTCATATACTCTATTAAAAAAAATGTTTACTAAATTTTAGCTAATATCCAAGCATCTAACTTATTTTATAAACAAGTTATTTTATAAAAACAATCAAAATAAAGAATTTTTTTTCTTTCTAAATATAACAAAAGAGGTTGTCTATGTATATTGAAAATTTGTGTACAAATTTGATTATATGTATATGTATTGAATATTAATTTCGTTCCTAATATTTGACGAAAATGAAATTTATTTTTGTTTACTTATCTAAATACTTATTAAATGTTTTTTCACAAAACAAATAGAAAAAACAAATAAATACATAACAAAAAATTAGATATTAATCACATTCCTTGCATATTCCATCAATTCGAATATTTTTTATCACTTAAAAACGAATATACTCGCAAAAATATTTATTTATCATCTCTGTCTATAACTGATTCAATCTCAAAACAAATGTTTGACTTTCTGAGACCTCTAAAATGTCTTTTCACCAAACACAGATGCAATGACAATTACTTAGTCACATATGTTTGCTCAAAATTATTATTCAAATGTTTATTGTTTTATGAAGTATTAAATTATTCATAATACAATTTGGCTTCATTGATTTTTATTTGCAAGCAAATCAAGGTTTTTACCATGCATGTAGATATTTTCTCACAGTTTTTTGAAAAAATATTCTTTATTATTTACTTAAATTTATTAAAAATTATGAAATTTACACAATTTTCTGGTTTTTAAAAAAATTTAATTAATACTGAAAATATATATTAAAAATTAAAAATGTGTTATCTAGGAGGAAATTAATCAGAAGAATGTTAAAGCAAGCTAAGCCAAGGAGGCTGCGTGAATAAACTGTCAAGTTGCTGAATTGACTATGTAATAAAGAAAATTTATATATCAGGCAAAAAAACACACAACTTATATTTATTATTCAAATTGGAGCATTAAACTAAGGTTCTTATGATTTAAGAAGACAAAGACATTGTCAATTCTCTTCAGCTTCAAACTGTTTCAACTTTTGTTATGTTCAGATGCGATTATAATACAAGGCAGAAATGGGGTAACAGCAATTGCTTATCATGTTTCGACAACATCTCTTCAATACAAAGCAGTTATCCTTTTTGAAATAATTTTCTGTTACTTTCTCTCTTCTATCAGTGCAACCTTTTGTTGCGTTTTCAAGGCAAGTGTTTCTTTGATTCTCTCTTGTTTTTGGTGTTTGCTCAATTCTGTTTTTGTTTTTTCTTGATGGGTATTCCTTCTGATGCATAAAAGCCTTTTCTTTGTGTTTCTTTTCCACCTTTGAAAGCCTTTTCTTTTTGTCTCATCATCGTAATTTGTGACTATTGCATTATTTTGTTATGTTTCATTGTTCCTAGATTTTTTGTAATATAAAAGAGTTTCAATGGATTGTATGAGCTGAAACTCTGAATTTGGAGATATTCTGGATAACTTTAAGTATACGTTTTCTACCTTTGTTTCTGTTTTGATACCTGTTGCAGTACAATGGATGATTAGCTTGTTAATCTTCATGATTTAGATGAGTAATAGTTTTGTTGATTCAGATGGTTTTGTTCTCACAACTCATCAATACTAAAGCTGACAGTTCAAAACCTCTTGCCACTGAGGGAGTCATGAACAAATATTCTGATGTTCATAATAAAATACTAGAATTCCCCTATTTTCAGAAGTGAGAACAACTGAAAAATTAAGTGTAAAGGAGAATTTTTGTACTCTGGTGACATTTGTAAGAAAGTATAGGAAACCTTTCTTCCCTCCGATTTTGAGTTCTATAAATCATACATTGGTATTTTGCTAAGCTTCAAAGCCTTCAAAACTGTCATATCATATCTTGCAACTGCTATGTATCTTCTCTTTTATCTACCTCTAAAGTGAAACATGTTGGTCTCACAAATAAATATTTTTCCTGTGGCATCATTAAATTCTATGAAACAGGTAAGTGTTGTTTTTTAACAGAAGAAGGGCTGAATCTGTGAACTAGCTCAACAACAACAACAAATGGATAAAGGTACTCAAAAGTCAAAACTTTTCGTATTAATCTATTAAGAAAGTAATTCCTCTATCAACAATTGATAAGCATATCAGATTGTGATTAGGAAACAGCTTAATGACACTTGATTATCTATATAGCCATTCCAATGAGCAGAATGTTGTGGTGTGTATTAACTATTATGATTCAGTATCGATCCTTCTCATATAAACCATAGTGAGATTTTATTAAAAATGAAAACTATATGAAACAATATATTGACACCAGTTTAGTATGCATAAGATATTTGAGATTTGGATGGTATCTGTCTTACTATTTATACCCCTTAAATGTACTTTATCCTTGTTGGGATAATTTCAGAAATCAGGACATTGTTCTATCCTCTAATACTGCATTTAGGATAAAATTGTTACCATAATTGTTGACATGCTAAAAAGAGTGAAAGTTTCATGATATCCTGGTTCCTTCCTTCTAGCCTAACTTGTACACTCAACACTTATCCTTTATCCAAGGAAGGAAAATTATTGTGTCATTGGACAATAGTATCCATGCACCAACACAAGTTAAATATCAGGAACAGGATGGTTTTTAATGGAAACAACCTTTGTTAATGTTGTCTTTACTTGGTATATTCATGTGCTTGATATTCCACTATTACAGTATAACTACATTCACTACTTGTATAATGCATTTAGAACTTGCCAAGAAACAATGCAACTCAATGCACTTACATGTCATGTGATTTGGGTTCATAACAGGTTGTGGTATGGAAGAGACTGTTGATTTGAGAAATGGTGTGGAATTGACAACATCGGTCTCTGATAAGCATCTTGATCTTCTAAGGCCATCTGCCAGAAATTATTCAATTTTTAGAGGTAATGACAGTCTATGAAAATGATGTTAGTATACCTGAAATTGTACTTTCTATGCTTAGTTTCTAAAATTTCATCCATTAGTTTCACTCATACCTTAGTTAAAGTGGAAAGCAAGAATTAGTTAAACAATAAATTACAGGAAAAGTGTCTCTTCTCTCTATATTCATCACCAAAATTGTTTAAGCAAGTTTGCTGTAACAACTTTTATGGCCATGACAGGTCAAGCAGCAGATGCTGGAGACCCTGAAAAGGGCAACTATACCCTAATTAGAGGTCCTGAGGACTTCCAAACAGGACTTTATGACAAACCCCTTCCATGTTATGGTTGTGGAATTGGATGGTTCTCGTAAGTAACTCATCTACTCTCTTCCCAAATTTCTTGTTCTTGCCTTATGGTTTTCTGTGTTTAATTTCAGATTTCTTTTGGGATTTCTATGTCCACCTCTGTGGTACTATGCCACAATCCTTTACTTAGGAAATTATTATAGAAAGGATCCTAGGGAAAGGGCAGGGTTAGGAGCTTCTGCAATTGCTGTAACATTTCTCTTCTTTCTCTCTCTTGTTTAATTTTCTACATGCTGATGCTTGCATTTTTCATTGTAAAGATAATGCACTGGAATATCATTAAACATGATCACATAATTTCTTAATCACCCTGCATACTGAATTCACCATACCACATATAAAACATGTATTAAGACTAGACTTCTACAGCAATAGCCTAATAACAATAGTAGTGTGATAGAATCAATAATACTACTATGATAATTTCTAATATCATCTTTGAATTCCAATTTGAGTCAAACTTCTTGAAACTTTAAACTTTTTACAACTTCCACTTATCAAAAGTACATTTTTTCAACTTGAACAAGCAAGTGAGCTAGAAACAGCTATAGACCCTTTTTAGTACTCATCATGGATTACTCTTCTTTGTAGATATTCTCATCATCCTAGTTGCAGATTCCTAGTATTATTGTAGTTCACTTCGTTTCTTCATTTTCTGAATGCCCTTGTGATCTTGCAGGCATTAATATGCACAGTAGCATTGCTGATCATAGGAGCTATTCTTCATTTACGCTCACCCTGATGCAAAGTTGGAATCGAGAGGTGATTAAACTACATATCAGAAACAATTGCATGTGTATATAACAAAGTATGAAGAAAAAAATATGGTTGAAGATATTGCATACCCTTCGTACCATTAGAGAAGGATGAGAAGTCACAGCCTCATTAAATTTGTGGATTAAGTGTATACAAAAGAAATCTTCACTTTGTTCTTACGAATCTTCCACAATTTTTACCATTGATATTAAGAGAATTTTGCTACTGATTTTGCTACTGATTTTGCTACAATGTTATTTTTAATAAGAGCACGTGTTAAAGATCAGAAGTCATTCTAAAATATCTTCCAAACACTGTCTTCAGGACAGAACCAGTTTGGGGGTACTTAAATGTTAAACAGATAATACTAATGTCACAATCACTTAGATATACTTCAAAACCATGCGAGTTTGGAAAAATCTCAAAATTTAAGTGCAATTTCAATTTCAATGAATCACTAGCTCAACCATAATCTATTCTAACAGTTTTAAAAAGTCAACGTTTGAATATAAAAGAAAAATAATTTAATAAGAAATGATGATAAAACATAACAAACATTCAAACAATACATATTTTAAATGACATCGTTATAACAACGTGTTATATTTTTATTTTATGTCACATGCATGAGAATTTTTCTATTACGTGTCAAATCATAAATTTTATATTTCAAGTCAATTTTTTTTAATAGCGCGTGGATTAATTTTAATTATCGACAATTATTGTTTCTGAATTGCACACCCTCTTAGAAAATCCTGAAAAACGATATATTATTCATTTATTATTTATTTATACTAAAGGAAGCCCCGTGAAATCCCCCCACTTCTATGTAAGAGAAATATTGTAGACGAAAATAAAATAAAATATATTAATCCTAATTTTAATATTTTTTTATATACTATTTCTTCCTTATCTGAAAATACCAGTTTAAATTTATCTTCAAACCAAACATTCCATTAGTTAAGTTAAAACCTATTGTTATATTCAATCAAATAAAAAAAAGTTTATATTATATCAATAAAACAAATAAATTATTCAATCGAGTATTTATTATTGAATAAAAAGTTATAATTAATAATTTCTGTCTAATTTTGATTTCTTTTTACATAAGAATGTTTATTTGACTGTTATTTATTTTTTTTATTATTGAATAATTTATGCAACTCGTACTAATTTTCCATTCAATAATTCTCCAGCTAAAAATTAAACTTTTAAAATAACGTTCTATTTTGTAATTTTCCATTACCTTGGATATCAAATTTATGACATTAACATTGAAACAAACATTTATTACTATATTAAAAGTTATAATTATCTTATAACACAACTCTTTTTAAAATATAACAATTTAAACATTACGATATTTGATTGTTACTTGGGTTGCCTAATCTCTACAAAGCATAATTCAAATAATTCTCTGAACTATAAAAAACAAGAGATGAAAGAAGCTTCTTCAAAGTTTTTTTTTTTTTCCTTAAATTTATTTTTCCAATATTAATATTAATGAATTATTTCTATTAACTCGCATATGGTACTCAATCATATTATTTATTAATGTAAAATATCTAACATACTCCATCACATCAAAGATTTAGATATATGAACTATGAAAAAATAAATATTTATAGATGATGGGATAATAAGTAACACGATATATTTAACAAATTCCATTAAAACAAACTCCTATTATTTTAGAAGATAGATTATAATATTAATTCAACCTACAAAACTAATTTATAAAATAATTATTTATGGGTAATTATAGTTGGGTTATATTAATATTAAAATGATAATTTTGAATTATGTGACATGTGTACATTTTGCCACCTATATAACTGAGCTAAGCAAGTTAGCATAATAAACAAACACAATGATGAAATCAGTGTAATTGACAAACTTTAAAAAGATGAAAATGGAACCTGTTAAATATAAATAACTACACAGAAATTTCAAACACAGACAAGAGACTTGAGTTCCATGAAACACTGAATAATGTTTGCCAAATAAAAAAAAAAAATGTAAGATGGTAAGTGAAGAGGTTGTGGTGTGTGAAATGGAAGGTAGGAGTTGCAGACATGAAGGGTTGGACTGGCAGATAGAGAGGGGTCAGTTTGTAGGTTCTTTGGGTGCAGTGTAGGTAAGCCTTCCCTTCAAAAGAAAATGCTCCATTGAAGCAAACAACACCATAACAACACCTAATGGATCAAAACATTGGTTTCATATTTTGAAGATGAATAGTGTGGTTGTGTGGTTTAGTGGGGCAGAATATGAATATATGACAATGATGGTGCATGACTATGTCAAAATATCCCTACCCTATCAAGAACATTTGTAGATAAGTGTTTAGGGTTTGCTAGAAAAAGTTGTTTGGTGCAGGAGAATTATATTTCTCGACACCATTTCTATCTGTCATGCACTATCATTTTTCTTTTATATATTTGGATGAAATCATTTAATTACAACTATACTAGAGTAGTCCACTTTATAGCATGCTAGTGAAAATTAATTATTTGTTGAGATTTCACTTCTTTTTTTTTTTGCAATTTAAATCTATGTTTAATTAATCGCTGAAATTTGTAAAATAAGTAAGTTGTTTTATGAATTTAAACTGTGTAGCTTATTATGGTTAGTTATAACAGGTATTTTTTTCATTTCAATTTTTCGTATGCATTTTTATTTATCTTTTGTATTTAAATTAAATTATTTATCTGAAAACCACTTTCAGGAAATTTATTTAAATAAAATTTGATTCTGGTCGTGATCGATGATAAAAAAAAATTGTTGCACATTTAATCATTTATTAAAATAATTTATATTTTAAGGTTAATCCAAAATCACTTTTTATGATGGAAGTTTAAATAGTATGCATGATCATATTTTTTCTAATTTTGATGTGATCAGTGTACAACAAAGAAATAGCTTGATTAAATATTTGTGTAGTATTTTATTATTGTTGTATGAGAATATATCTTTTAGATTTGATTGTGATATTTATTTTAACAAGTTGAAAAATATCTTATTCTAACAAGTTTTGCTGTCAAATCTTTAAAAATCTTATTTATCCAAATACATAGAAACATTGAACACATTAGTAAAAAAAACATTATCAAACTAATTTTATATTTATGCTGTCTCTTAAGATCTTTAGTCAATATTCATGAATATATACAACACTCATGATTTCATCAAATGAACTATAATTTTGTTTTTACAATTGATCTTTCTTCAATTACTTTATGAAAAAATAGATAAACTATAGATAGGGATTAATTAATATTTTTTTCTATTTATATTCATATATATAATATTATATTGTTCTTTGGTAGTTAAAATATTTCTATCGAAAGTGTGGTGTCCCTTTGCTTAATTCTTAAACCATATTATTTTCATATCACTAGGCCCATGTCTTTTTTAATTTAGTTATTCTATTAAGTTTCAGTCACTCTTCATTGAACCATGAAAAGTGGAAAAAAGAAAAGAAAACTTGCTTTGGTGGCATAATTGCATGCATGGTGATTTTACATGATTTGATATCACGAGTTTGAGCCAAAAAAGAAAAGAGAATAAAAAATTCAAAATGTGTTCAGGCGATAAATATGGATGCAAAAGGGTACAAAATGCACATTTTTAGAAAGTACACGAAAAAAGACAAACTTTAACTACCATATACTCATTAATCTTTACATAATGCATAATTATTTTCGTGAATTAAATTAAAATAATTCTACTAAAATAACTTCACTTTCTTGATGAATATATTATATTTATTGAGATAAAAAAAAGTTATAAAATAATATAAAATGGATATCTTAATGAAAATTAAGAATATTAATTGGTTTGAATTATTTTTAAAGGACTGAAACTACAGTAATTTTTGAAAGAACTAAAATATAAAATTTAATTTAGAATTGTGTAATAACTTTGTTAATTGTAAAAATTCATTCGAAATATTCTTTACACAGACATAAATTGCAAATAATTTTATCCAACCACATCTATTCAACTAAATTTTGACTGTTAGGAAATTTCTATAGTCAGTTGCCCACCAAATAAGATTTGAATTACTTAATTGATAATCAAACACATGTTTATAAAACTGATATTATTGTTAGAAAAGTTCAAATAATAATTTTAAGATGATTGAGATGTGTTTTTTTTATATATGTTTGAGATATTTAGTATAAATATCACTTATTTAATATATAGATGAAATACACTGTTAAACATATCACTTATTTATTGTACATCTATTACATATATTCTTTTGTTCTGAATGTCAAAATGTCTTTACAGACACATTACCCTGTGGGAACAGTAAAGTATAAATGAGACATCTCAACAATCACAAAGATAATAAACATACAAATAACAAGCTAAAGAACAGTACATTTTGAAAACAATATATCTAGAGAACAATACTCAAATCCATGTGCATGTTATTTTGAATATAAAATAAAGTAATATTTAAGGAACTTTATATATATAGATAGATACATACATACATATTCAAAATCTCTTGCACTATTATTATTCCTTCCAGCTATAAAAATGATTACCAATGATTAAACAAAACTAGGGTTGATTATAGATCTTGTAACTGTTTGTATCAATGAATAGTTTTTTTTTTTTTTTCTTGCTTTAGAGGAGAGTAGATATGAGAATTGAGAAGAGAGGCTAAAAAGGTATAAGAGGAATGAATGGATAGGGTCGGTCGGAAACACTTTTTGGCAACAATGAGTCAAACAGTAAAAATTTGAAAGAAAAAACTTAAAGTGTCGTTTGGGTTTTGGTCTTTTAACAAAGTGCGCTTCCCAAAAGCCAGTTTTAGCGTTCTCTTGTTGTAAAAGAAGTGCGTTTCAATGATTGCCCCCACGCTCCAATCATTCAGGGGCAACCAAAAACGTACGAGTACAATTTCGTAGTACTTCTTTGTCGTATCACACGTCACCTTAACTTAACCCTTTTTTTGTGAGAGAAGAAATGAAAACAAAAAAATACACAATAAATGTACATGAAAAAACATAGATTAGGTGGCTAGAATATGTGTGTGTGCACAAATTTAGGTGTCATGTTTTATGGATAAGAGTGGTTTACTCGGGGCCAAAATAAGAGATTGTTTTTGGTTTCTTTTGTTTGTCTATATCTCAAATATTTTTATTCTTCCACTTCTTTGTTGCTTTTTAATAAGCGTAGATTCCATTGGAGGATGAAGACAAGGTGGTTTATTTGAAGAATGGACTTAAAATTTGGATTGGGGTTGGAAGAATTAAAGGGGTTTTGGTTTATCATGTAATATACGAAATGTCACTAATTCTATTAGGTTGGTATCGACACTGTTTGGCCGACAAGTTGTAATGATAAAAAAAATTGTAATCGTGTGCGTTTGATTTGTTTTGCTTTTCTGCAATGTGTTTTACTTAAAAGAAATTTTAAATATTTCTTATAAAATGATAGTATACCACACGGTGTAAAAAAAAAAAACAAGACTATTTGACTTTGGAGGCCAATGTTCTAACCATCTCGATAACAATAATTAATATAATAATCTTGAAATACGACCATCAAGATCCTAATACATGAAACAACGTATTGTTCTAAAATAAATAATCAAATTATCAAGTATTACACTTAAATAATGTCAACAGAACGTAATTAGAAGATATTTAAACTTATGTTAATCATTTGTATAATTATAAGCTCATCAAGAGTACTATAAATAGAAAAAATGTCTCCAAAGTAAAGATATGTAGAATTTATACAACTTTTAATGTGTAATTACACCAATTGTAATAACCAACTGCAAGTTGAAATAAATTGTCTAAATTTAAACAAGCCCAGATAATGAAAAGTTATTCATTAAAGAGCATGCAATCTTAAACAGGTATATCAACTTAGTAAAAACATATAATTTTTCTAAAAGATATTTAATCAATTATTCATGTGTATAGATTAATATTTGTTCTTCATAATTAAAGAAATCAACGATTAATTAAAAGATAACTAAATTTGTAATCAATTCTATCATTTCAATTTTTATATGTATGATTTTCATATATAATAAACACGTGGTTATATATTTTTGTTTAGAATTTTTTATAATAAATAAATAAATGTAAAATTGAATCAACGAGACTAAGTAAAAAAAAAAATATAGTTTCATGTGGGAACAACAAAATATTTATTATTACAACTTTGTTTCATAAACCAACAAAACAAACAATATTAAACAAAACGATAGTATACCACACGCTACTTATAGGATAAAAAAAATTCAGGACTAATTGAATTTGGAGACTAATAAATTACAAGAGTTAAGAAATTTATAGAATGTTGATGCCATTTCAGCAATATAAATTATATAATAATCTTGAAATACGACATGAAGCTCTTAATACATGAAACAGCTTATTATTTAAAAATAATTAATCACAAGATGACTAGTAAACATTATATTTAAACAACGTAAAAGAAAATAATTAGAAGATATTTGAGCTTTATGCTGATCATTTATATAATTATAAGCTCATCTAGAATATAATATAAATAGGGAAGTGTTTAAAAAGTAAAGGCATGTAGAATTTCTATTATTTTTAATGTGTGATTCTACTTGAGAAAAAATAACTTGAAGGTTAGAATATCTTCTGCTGATCCAAATAAACGAGAATCAAGAACTGACGACTTTAAAGTGAAATAAAATTGTCCAAATTTAAACAAGTCAAAATAATGACATGGGAAACTATCCGCTGAAAAACATGTGATCTTATACAGATAATCTTGACTTAGTAAGAACATATAATTTTTTTAAAAATATTTAAGTAATTATTCATGTGTGTAGATTAATATTTTTTTTCGTAATAAAAAATCAATGATTAAAAGATAATTAATTTTGTAATCAATTCTGTCATTTCAATTTTTCTTTGAATGATTTACATATATAATAAAACATATTTACATATTTTTGTTTAGAATTTTTTATAAAAAATAAATAAACAATAAATATAAAATTGAATCAACGTGACTAATTAAAAAAAATCTCTAATTTCATGTGAAGAACAACGAAATATTTATTATTACAACTTTGTTTCATAAACCAACAAAACAAACAATATTAATCTTAGTAATTTAACCAAACTCCATCAATATTCAATTTGACTCAAGAAAATATAGGAGGGACTCGAATATTTTTTTTCACGTTGAGTTTTTATCATATTCATTCAATAATAATGAAATTTTGAGATTGTTTGCTAAATACAATTATACATATAGGATATGTTTCGCTGATTCAATGAGAAAATTATATTATTCCGTCATTTTTAAACCAACCAAAAGGATTTTTAATTTTCAAAATTTGACTTCTATTAAATTAAATGTTAGGTGGCAATAGTAGATATCCATATTAACAAAAAAAAAAAAAAAAAAAAAAAAAAAAAAAACACTGCTCAACTAGAATCTCATGTGAATTCACAATTTCTTCTCATGAAATGTACAAAATATTATTGGCCAAATATCTCTCATAAGGATTCAAGTTCTAAATGGTAAGCACAAAGATATGCTCATCGATATATAATAATATCTTAAAATACATAATACATATAAATTACTCTAAATATACGGGGCCTCAAAACTATTCATAATATCTTCAAAACAAAGATAAGATGAAAGAAAATTTATAAATTTGCTTGGAACTTTTATCCCTAATTGCAGAACCATTTACTCATATACCAAATCTGATCAGAGCATAATCACACACAATAAGTATAAAGGATGAGTAAATTTTCTGTGTTGGCCTCCTCTGTTCAGTGGATTGATGCATTGAATTCTTGATCTGCCAAGTATTGATCTAATTTACTGACCAAATTCTAGATGTATTAAATTTATCCTTTTACATACATAAGAAAACCTATCAAATTCAAGTAAATTCTCTTAAGTCAAGAATTTACAATTTTTTTATTAAAAATAGGAGCTTTTATAATAAGATATCTGACTTTGAACAAAAGTTAAGTATCTATTTTAAAATATAAACATGTGTTTATTTGCACTCATCAACCTTCCATAATTTTAGAGTTTGAATGAAAGATTTTTATAATAAAGAACGCACAAAGTTCAAACAAATAAAAACAAGACAATTATAATGAGAAAAGTAGATTGATTTCGGGAGATTGAGATATTTATTATCATTTCCTTGAATTGTCTTGGAATTAAAAACCAAAGATTTGAGAATTAAAGAAAAACAAAAATATAATGATGTTACTAAAATAAAACTATTTTAATACATTTTTTAATTACCTGTAATTTGACCTTATAAATCAGTTATTTATTTAAATTAATATAAAACTTTAATAAAAAAAATTAAGAAATAAAAAAAGTCAAAAAGTAAATGAATAAAATTCGGCGCTTAATAGTACCATGCATATTAATAAAAACCAATGGTTAACTATTTTAGTTGTAACAGAGACAAGTCATATAGCCACCAATAAAAAAACCATTACAAATTGCTCAAATGTTATCATTATATATTATATTTGAATATTGGGATGCTTTCTCACCCATCTACGCCAAGCTTCAATTGGATTGAATGATCTCCAACATTTTCAAAGACTTCAACTTCAATAGATCTAACATACCCTTGTTGTTGAATAGTAATTTAAAATATGATATATTGATGGAAATCAATATATTATTACACAAAGGCAGAAGCGATACATAATTATAGCAAGTGCTTCAAAAGTTCAAATAAGAAAGCAAAGAAAGAGGAGTAAATAATGTTAACTTCAAAAGTTTGGGGCCCAAGTGCCGAAACCATGGGTATCATTCATAAGTTGTGTTCGTAATTTAAGATTAATGTCATAAGGAGCCAACATGTCAATAATTTTCAAAATTTCTTTTATGGGACCGACATTTTATTCTCTTATCGTAAAAGATATTTCAAATAAAATTACATTGGCTTAAAAACCAACTTTTCATTTTGTTTATGATATATACTATTGTATACGACATCATAATTTTTTCAGGTATTATATCAATTCTATTTAGCATTCAATTACGACATAAACCTATCTAGTATTTATCACGACTTATCAAAGTTTATTTTAGCAAAATTTGTTAAATATATCATGTTATCTTCTGTAATATATTCAATCTTCATTATGTAGAAATTTTGTTGAAAATCCTACATTATCCCAACAAGGTAAATATTGGCCATAAACAGAATGCAATTATTTTCTAAACTGTAAGTTTGGAAAATCCTTTTTTTTAATATTTCTTTTAATATTTTTAATAAAAATCTTTTTTTCAAATTAGTTTAAAATGTATTTCAGTTCATCGTGATTTTTGATGTTTTGACATTTCAGGCTTGTTATGTCAAGCATAACCCCACACAGGAACTGGACTCCATATATACTTGCTCTTCAAGAAAGCTGAAAGTACGACAAAGGAATACAAACATATTTATAATTATCATAATATTTATATATTTGATTAAAAGTTTTGTATCCTCCTCAATTCACAATATTCAAATATTAATATCCATTAATTTAAAAAAATATGGTGAATTTGCACAGTAGGAGGAGGAGAGTTTGGGAAGTAGCTGTTACTCCAAGTATATTACCTGTGGATGGTCGGAATGAAAGACGTTGCAAGTTGTTGTTCCACTTTAAGAATTTCATTTCAGGTTGTCGCGTGGCTGTCAGAATATCCATAAACACAACACCCTCATCACCACCACCAACCACCATGCCCCACCGTCGCTCCTGGCACTCGTCGCCACCCTTACTTAGCCCTCCACTAATCATCATTCTCCTCCCCATCGTCATTATAACCATCCTCTTCCTCGCCCTGCCGCCGCTCCTCTCCGCCGCCACAAGCCTCCTACGCCCCGCCTCCGTCAAGACCAGCTGGGACTCCCTCAACATCCTCCTCGTCGTTTTCGCAATCCTGTGCGGCGTCTTTGCCAGACGAAACAACGATGACGAACAGACCCCGAGTAATCACCACCACGACGCCGTTCCGGATCGAAACGCTGCGTTTCGTCAAGGGCCTTCCGAAGGACAATCTCGGTGGCTTGGGTTCCCAGGGGAACGAAAGGAGTACATTAATGATACCCCTCTCAGCCGGTTTCAGTCACCGGCAACCGGTGCTACACGGTTGACAATGAGAAGAAACAGCAGCTCTTATCCAGATCTGCGCCAATGGGAAACCGGTGATGACCGGTACAAGTTCCGCTTCTTTGACGATTTTGAAATCGACAAGCAATTCCCCTCGCCGGCTAGGGACTATTTCCCCGCCGCCGATCACCGCAAACGGTGGCCGGAGTCACCACCATCACCACAACCACAACATCAGAGTCAACACCAGCAACAACCAGAACAAGAAGATGGAGTAAAGGAAATTCCGGTTGATACCTTCGAAATTCGTCCCTCACCGCCGCCGGTGAAGTCAACTACGCCACCTCCACCACCACCACCGCCTCCTCCTCCTCCGCCTGAATCGGCTAGTCGCAATACACGACGGTCGCATCGGAAAACAGATAGAGAAAGTGAGATAACCGTCGAGCTCGACGAGCGCGAGTTCACGACGATCCGCTCTCCGCCTCCGGCTCCTCCGACGCCACCGCATCAGCCGTCGGCGAAGGCTCGATCGGAGCGTAAGAGCGAGAGAAAGAAGAGCAACGTGAAGAGAGAGATAGCAATGGTTTGGGCTTCAGTTCTCTCCAACCAGCGGAAGAAAAAGAAGAAACAAAGAGCCAAAAATAACCACGATCAACATTACGATGACAATGCCGACGAGTTACCGAATAGCACGACAGTGCCACCACCAACGCCGCCCCCTCCACCACCTCCTCCGCCACCGCCTTCAATGTTTCACAGCCTATTCCGAAAAGGACTAGGCAAGAGCAAGAAAATCCACTCAGTGTCACCGCCACCTCCACCACCTCCTCCTCCGCCGTCGAAGCGGTGGTCAAAGCGCAAGAGCCAGATCCCTCCTCCGTCTCCGCCATCTCCTCCACAGCATCGAAACACCGGGCGACCACCGCTGCCGAGCAGAAGCGTGAATTTCCCCTACCAGATTCAGGAGACAGTTAACTCCGGCAATCAGTCGCCGCTGATCCCAGCTCCGCCGCCGCCTCCGCCGTTCAAGATGCAGGCGATGAAGTTCGTTGTCCGCGGAGATTTCGTTAGGATACGCAGCAACCATAGCTCGCAGTGTAGCTCTCCGGAACGGGAGGACATCATGAATTTATCCGAAAGTACAGTGAACGACGGCGTTACGGATGGTAACGGTAACGGCGTTTTCTGTCCCAGCCCCGATGTGAACGTTAAGGCTGCATCGTTCATCGCTCGGCTAAGGGGAGAATGGAAGCTCGAAAAGCTTAACTCCTTGAAGGAGAAAAGCAATGCCTCATTGCCTCCTACCTTCTAAGAAAAATGGCTCTAATTATGGTATTTTTTAGCTCAGTTATTAGAGCCTGCTATTAATTAATTAATGTTACACTGGGTTTGAGTTTGTTTTATTTCCCTCACAAACATTCATGCCATTTTCTTCATTTACGTATATTGCTTTAACATATTTGTATAGCAGGACAACTAGGGCTCTGATTCTGTTTTTTATGTCCTATTGGAGTCTCTAGTAGTTTTTCCAACATCATTGTAATTGTTAACTAGTACTAAATGTGATTTTGTGCTGGATTTACATTTTTGCAAGCACTTGCTTCCTGCCTTGTGTTTCTGGAACATTTTCGTTGGTTACTTTTTTTCTTATGATGCGCGTAAAGAATTGAGGATCAGAAACAAAAGTGTGAATTTTGAAGCATGTACTTAGTTTTCAGGACTAAAGAGAACCACTTTCAGTTCCCTTAAGAATCTTTCTTTTCCTTCGTTCTTTTCACCACCCATCCATGCAATGCAAACAAAACCCAAGCCATGCTTTTTCTCGTTAAAAAATTAAGCAAATTTATTCGGAGGAAAATATTTAAATTGGCTTAAGCATAAACTTTTGTTATTTTTCTAAAACGGGAACAATTCTCTGGTTTGAATGATTAAAAAAATAGCATGTCCTCGTCTATCATTATGTCAACAAAATTTGCACTAACAGGATCAAAAATTTCATAATTATTATGTCCGGAGGACTTAATTTACGTAAATACTTCTCCAGATATCTGAAAAATAATTAAATAAATAGTTTATCTCATTTTTGTACCACAATTTACTTTTAGGGTTTAACAAAAAGGTTTATATCGTACATTATTTGGAGAAGTTTTACATAAAAGTCAAGATGTTTTAGAATGGAGCACAGGACATAAATTATACGTAGGAAACTAAAATATTAGAATTTGTGGATAGGTATGTGGGGAAGGACTTGTATTGATGGCTGAAGAGTGGTTACTAGAAGGGAAACTGTTTTTGCTCTTAAATGATAAATAAGAAAGAAATTCACTCAGATGCAACAGTTTTCAAAGGTTTTGTTTTTCTTTCTGCACTTCTTTTGTTATAGTGCCTTTGTGAAAAATCCTATTATCTTGTGGTTATTCTCCTCCTTCCTTGCATGAATATTTTACAAAGTTAGTTTACTTTTACATAGCCTATGAGGAAACTGCAATATGATATGATAACTGGTTAAAACCTCACTTTGCCTCCACTGCTATATGAGAACTTCAAAAGCACATTTTTCTTACTTTTATTATTATTCTAATATTAGTAATATTAATAATATTATTAAATAATATTCATGATAATAATATTCATGATAATAATATTATTATTAATGATAATAATATTGTTATTAATGATAATAATATTACTAGTGATAATATTATTAATAATAATGTTAACAATATTGTGATTATTAACATTAATAATATTAATCATAATTATTATTAATAATATTATTATTAATAATAATATTAATAAAATATTATAATAATATTAACATTACATCAAATCCGTACATAAAATTTTAGATGTAAAATTTGATTCAAATTCATATGTAAAAATTTGTATATAATATTAATTTTATATAAATATGAATATGTACTGAAAACAATATATAATATTGATTTTATATATTTATATAGGAATTTTTATGTGTATAAAATAATATCATTTTACAGTTTCATATTATTTCAAAAAGAAATGTCTCAGTGTAAAATTTTTTTGTGAAGAATTAGAATCTCTAATGACAAATTTAGACTACTCCTATGACATAAAATGCATTTGAAATGCTATATAAATTGTGGCAAGATATATGGCCGAATATATTTAAACCATCATCTGAGGCTAAACATCGTATGTTGTCCACTCCTACTTGCGAATGACTTTTCTCCTTTGTAATTTTATGTATTCATTCATTTCCGACTACTTTCATGAAAGAACTCATTCTTTGAGACAAAATTCAAACTAAAGTGTAGATATATTTGGATGGAAGGATATATTTTTATTGATATAAACTAATATTTATACATCTTCAATAAAAAAAGAATGTAGAACCATAATTTAAAAACATATCTAAAATAAAAAATAGTTTAAAATCAATTATAAATCAAAAAGGTCTGTTACAAACTGACTACTAGACTTTGGTAACTAACACCCTAAATTTATGGAACCAAAAAACTAAATATCAAATCTTTTGATTTTTGTTGTTTCTCCTGTACTTGTCTCATTCTGAATTTTTCCAAATTATATAATAAGATGCATTTTTCCAACACTCCTCCTGGCCTCTTTTGATGTAAATTCCAATTTTGTCTTTCAATTCTTCAAATCTACCTCTTGGAGGACCTTTAATTAAAATATTAACTAATTGATTATTGATCTTCAGAATCTTTTTCCTTGGACTTTGATCGGCTTCTTCACGACGGACATCCTTGTTTCTCTTCTTGAGAGATTTCTTGGTTGCCTTGACCTTAGCTTCTAAAATTGCTACAAGAATACATGATGATCTTTCCTTAATATCATCCCTGCTAATAAATTTGGTAACTTGGCTCCTGGGCCTCTCTTTAATTCTCATTGATCTACCAACAGAGTCATTAACAGCAACAGATCCTTGCCTGCCTTTGAACACGCCACTCTTCTTCTCCCAATTCCTAACTTTAGCCCCAGAGGAATAGGCTAAGTCGGTTTGTATGTTTGTCAAGAAGCTTTTGCCCTTCATCTTTATTGACATCAATTTAATGCCAGTTGAATCAAAGATTTCACAAGTTTTATCTTTGAACACAACAGCATAATCTTTCTCTAAAAGTTGTCCGACACTTAACAAATTTTGATCAATCTCAGAAACATATAGAACATTAGATATTATTCTTTTACCTGAGTCAGAATCAACGGCACTATCACTTATGCCTTTGATCTCAATATAGTCTCCATTCCCAATTCTGACTTTCTAAATATGGGTTTTGTCCAACTTTACAAACATGCCCTTATCATGTGTCATGTGATGAGTGCATCCACTATCAATTAACCATGTTTCACTAGTGATGTCACTAGCAAAGCAAGTTGCCACAAAAAAATGCTCCTCCTTCTCGTAATCAGTCTCTTGAGCAATTTGCGCCTCTTGTTGCTTTCTTTTGCATACCTTCTCTACATGACCCTTTTGATTGCAGGATCTACACACCACATCGGGTCTCCACCAACATCTCCAATGTGGATGAGAAGTTTTTTTACAATATTGACATACTGAGTACTTCTCCTTCTTTTCTTTGGCCATAAAAGCCCCTTCGGTACTCGGCTCAAGTCTCTGCAATCTCCTTTGGTCCTGAGTTTGCAGAGCATTCATGAGCTCGGTTATTATGATTTGCGAAAGATCTCTAGAATCTTCAAGTGAAGATATCTTTACTTCAAACCTCTCAGGAAGGCTTACCAGCACCTTCTCTACCACCCTCTTATCGGGCAAGTCTTCTTGTAGTAAACGGATTTTGTTTACTACCATCAAAAGTCTATCAAAATATTCTTTGATAGTCTCGTTCTGCTTCATTATCAGCATTTCAAATTCTCTTCTTAGATTGAGAACTTGCATTTGTCGAGTTCGTTCATTACCTTGAAACGAAACTTGAAGAGTATCCCATACTTCCTTTGCTGTTTCACAATTTATGATTCTCGTGAAAACAACATCGGAAACCGCAGAGTGAATACAAGCTTTAGCCTTGGCTCTCATCTTTGTTTCCTCATTGAAAGCTCTAATTTGAGCCACAGTTGGATCTGCCTGCAACGACTGACCTTCAATGTTTACAAATTCCCACAATCCACTCGCTTCTAGATAGGTCTTCATTTTAACTGACCATATCTCATAGTGTTCACCAAAAAAGACTGGTGGTGCTACCATAAAATTTGCAGACATCTCTTACTCTCTTCAAGAACTCTTGTCTCAGGTTTTTTTTTTTATCACTCACACTCACCAAGCCCTTAAGAACTAAGAGCTCTGATACCACTTTGTAGAAGATTTATGGGTGCAAGGATATATTTTTATTGATATAAACTAATATTTATACATCTTCAATAAAAAGAGAATGTAAAACCATAATTTAAAAACATATCTAAAATAAAAAACAGTTTAAAATCAATTATAAATCAAAAAGGTCTGTTACAAACTGACTACTAGACTTGGTAACTAACATCCTAAATTCATGGAACCAAAAAACTAAATATTAAATCTCTTGATTTTTGTTATTTCTCCTGCACTTGTCTCATTCTAAATTTTTCTGAATTTTTCCAAATTATATCATAAGAGACATTTTTCCAATATAAAGTCATTTACCTCTTACTCATAAAATAAGTTCACCAACCTGCCAATATTTTTACAAACCTTTGGATCAAGCACTTTTACCAATATCGTTTTCAAACATGGAGTGTTGACTATGCATAATCCAGCAGTTTGAAGGAAGAGGGTTACAATACCTTTGTGTCTAAGCTGTTTTCTATTTTTGTTCTTTGTTGTATATATTCCTTATTTTTATATCATCAATGAATAGTGAAAAACTCTTTCTTGCTATCCTCTTCTCATGAGTATTTTATAGAAATAATCTCCTTTTACATAGCCTATGGAGAAACCACAATATATTTGTTTAAAAAAAACAATTTTAGTAATCCTAAATTACTATCGCACTCATCATTCATAGATGTGTTGATGTGTTTCGGCTATGCAAGAGTGATATGTATTAATTGCCCTTCCAATTTACCAAGTTCAGTTGCTAAGTATCTGTAAACATCCTAAACAAATCACCGCAAGATATTGAAAGCAAACAATGAGTTCCAAAGTTCCACGTTAAATGTCTTCATCTCTTTTGTTGTCTGAATTAATATAGGTGCCCCCTCTCTTGGTCCCTAAAGTGTTCACTCAAACATTCCCTTTCATAAATGTTCAACTATTCGACAAGTAATCCAAATACACAGTGACTAAGTCCAATTGTACACGTGATCTTTCATTTGAGTTTTATTCATTCATATATTTATTTATTCAAATTCTAACTATATCTTCAAATATACCATGTTCTGAGCTATAAGGAGGAGTAACAAAATCAGGTGGAATGTCATTTTCTTGACTTAAATTATGAAATTTGCAGCTTAAATTTGCCCTCGGGACCCTTTTGATCTCTCCACCTTGATGAGATTTTCACGATGGATTTGATCATTTCATTGTTGATTTTTGTGCAACTTTTGAATGTGACAGACACAAAAATGCGGGGGGCATGGCAGGAAGTGGCAAGGATATGTACCAAAATTCGTCAGAATCTCGTAAGGATCACAGAAATTATACTTTTCAAGACTGTTCTACAAAGTGCCCATCAGAACAAAAGCACATGGAATATGCATTGGTATATTCCACTTCTACATTTTGAGAACCGTAGATCGGTTACACTGTGAGGTCTTCTTGTAATATACAGCAAGACAGCAAGACTAATATGGTGTGACTAAATGGATATTTCATTCATACATATCATGAAGAATTGTTGAACTACCTACAATTTTTCAGCACTATCTATCACTCATGATTTTGATTTGGAACATGTTGCATTTCTGATTTCTTTTTCTCCTTGAGGATTACCTGCCTAGGCATTACATCTATCAGGAAGCTTCCCCCATTCCACACTGAAGCAGAAATCTTCAGTATTTGGAAAATCACAGACAATTCATAGGACAAGAATATGGGAACAGTTAGTGCTGTGGTTGCCACAGTAAATATGCCTTGAAGGATGATGTACATCAACAAGCGATTTTGATCCCCAAGTAAGCCACTTAAGCGCCACCACACATTGTTTGCTTTCTGAGCTTTTTTGGAGAGTTCCCTATGAAACAGTGAAGACAATAAAATGAGAAATTTCAAAGAACTTTCTACCACCACTCAAGAAAACACCTCTCCAAAATGGAGTGAAAAGCGTAGGGAAGTTCTTCAATTACCTGTAGGAAGTCATGACTTCAGGATCTCTTAAAAACCGTTGTCTGCGCAAGACATTGACAATGAGGAAGTATAGAACCTGCCACAGAACATAAACTGCTAAGGGAACCAGAAACAGCCACATCCAGAGATAGGATTTATCTTCAACATAAGGCCATGTAACTCTTGCAGCAGTTCCCTCTGGTCGCATGGCTTCAAAGGTTGCAGGATTCCACCATCGAATAGAAAAGAAAACTAATCCTGAAAAGAAAACAAAACCATTGCATTAAAAGCCTAATATTTGACAAGACTATCACAAATCCAAACAAAACGGAAGCAGTGTAAGAAACATAAAGTTGAGGAGTCTATCAGAAGTCCATTCCAATTGTAGCATCTCTAAACTCTAATATTGTGATGTCTATCTAGAAGTTCAAGTTGTTGCATGGATAAACAACTGTTAAAATAATATTTTCATAATGTACAGGATAAAATATATTAATTGAATATACATATTTAGGGGTATATTCTTAGATGAAGATTCATAAATGGTTTTATATCTGACAGATATTGCATAGTTCAAGCATGGATAAAGAAATCCTCCATATGCACTAATACAAATTTCTTAATAAGAATACGTTCTGTCTATTATAGCAACTTTTTGAATTTCCTTACAGAATTTAATCATGAATTGAGTTCTAGACAGATAGAATATTAAATATTCCACAAAATTATCCAAACTTTTAAAATTAAAGTTTCTGGGCTGGAAACCTTATTTTTCTGTTATTTCTCTGAAAAATCTAGCAAAGTTGTCTAATACTACTAAACTATTGATTTCCATGCCTAGCATGAAGCTACTGAATACTGATTTTACTTCAAACATCAATATGCATCTAGGAGGATCTATCTAGGTGCAGAAAAACTAGGAGTTAAACCAACCCCAATACTATTCCAGAATCTTTCTAATATTGAATGGAGAAAACATGAAGATAACAGAATTTGAACGCAAAGCATATAAAATACGCTTTATCAGAGATGTTCCACACAAAATTACTTAGTGCATGCTCTGCAGATAACACATAGAGACCTTTTTTTTTTTGCAGTCATTCTCAATATTTGACCACGGAAAACACTAGTTCATAGTAGAAGGCTAAGGTTTTCCAAAACATTATTATCTTGTTTAAAAAGGAGAGGAGTAATTAAAAATGCAGTCATTACCAGGTAAAAGATGGATCAGAACACTGACAATTTTGTCAAAAGAACTGAAAACCAAACTGCAGCGCCAAACAATCAAGGCCCACGCTAATGGTCCCTGCAACAGTTCTTGAATAAGTCATAAAGTTGACAAATGAACCATTCTTCTACCAAGATATCAAATCATGAAAGCTAACATGCTTACCTCAGCGAATGAAAAGCAAACCATGAAAAGTTTTTCATTTGTTGGATAAAAAAGGAGGCAAACCAAGAAGATTGTATTGGCATAATAGCAAAAATCCTGAAACATATGAACAATCACTTAATTGCTTTGTTCTCATACATAGTTTTCTACAAGGTACACATGAAATTAAAACCTGTACCCTCATCATAATGACAACATTAAGACATTGTTTTTGTTCGAATTATTTTAATCAGTAAAGATATTGAAACAGGCCATAGCAGTCTCTAACACACTTTCTAAAATACTCTTTATCAGTAGTTAAAATTTTTGAAAAATTGCAAATCATGAGCAAAGCTTATAAAATAAGTAATGAGATCCACACCAATTTATGATTTATAATACATTTTAGTCAATAATAAAGAGTATATTTAAAAGAGCATGTCAAAAAGTTGTTGTTAGCATTTCACTGGTTTCATAGTTGCAGAGAGTATGAGATATCATCATTACCAGGAGATAGTAATGCCATTTCTTGAACCTGTAATATATCCAACGGAGAGGAACAAACACGACATAGAACAAACAATATACCAAAGGAACAGCTTGTGGCCCTGGCAAAAGAGGGTAATAAAAAATTAAAACCAATAAAGAAGGCATTTAATCTTGTCAAAAGAGAAAGAAAAAGCACTACACTGTTCAATCAGAATAAACTTACTTGCCCCAAAGAGGAAGCAAAACCCACCAAAGCCAAGAACCCCCAGAAAATGAGTCACCTGAACGAACATTCATAGAAATAAATAAACAAATAAATAAAAATCAAACCTTGTTCAATATTAAGATACCCTAATGGCCTTAGATGATGAAAAAACAAATCCACAGCTAAAAAAACATGAATCAGAAATTAAGCAAAAACAAACCCACCTTGTTGATGAACCTTTCATGCTCTTCAGCTTGTTTGACTATCTTGACAGCTTGTTTGGACAAGACCTCCTTAATTTCCAGCCAAAACAAAACAAACCCATATCACAAAATTAAAAAACAGACACAACCATGCATAGAAATCAAATTGGAAAAACGAAAAGGGCAAAACTTGTCACGCCAATTAAATACAGTTATTTGTATACTATTTATTCTTCTGTCAGCTACAAAATGAAATTCAACAACAGTACCAAAAAAACATGCATCTAAGTTTTATATATATAAAGAGCATATGGATTGAAGACAACAACACACCTTGGACCTATCCTTGAACCTACTACGCCTGGTCTTTTTAGAGGATTCGCTGTCTGTATAGTCTGATGCAAGGTCTTCGTTATCAGACACAGCCATACGCGTTTGAATTGATTCAAACCAAGAAAGATGGTGGTGTGTGCAGAAACAGAAATTTATGGGACTCAAATATGGCCTCTTTCTTCTCCTATCCAACTATATATAAATACTCTCTCTCTCTCTCTCTCTCTCTCTCTCTATATATATATATATATATATATTTTTATACTTTCATCGGACTTGTCTTTTATTAAAAAATTTTCTTCATGCTAAAATTTATAAATTATTGAAAAAAAAAATCTATTTTAAGTAATTCAATTTAGGTAACCCAATCTATACCTGAAATGTGATATTATTAAAAATTATAAGAATTACGCGTTACAAAACAGTGTAAGGTTAACCATTGTGATCCCTGTCCCTACACGTGATATTATGTGAGAAGGACACGAAAAAGATTGGTGCCATGCGTCCCATAAGATACACTCTACACCTTTGTGGAGGTTTCGAGAAGCGTCGCTTGCAAGATTATTAGGTTCATAGTTCCATATTACAAATTCATATATTCAAATAATATTTTGATTATATTATTTAAAAATTGATATGAAAAGTTGTTTCTGATTTATTAAGATGAAACTTTAGTTTCAATATAGACTATGACACCTAAAATTTTACATTAAATATAAATTTACTTTTGTGAAGGATTTACAAGACATTCTGATTTGATAGTCAAATGGTAGCTATTTAATTATAAATATTCTTTCACCAAGTTTCCTCACAAAGTCACTGTTTTTTTATAGTGGAAGTGAATGATTTATTACATTAAGGAAATCCTTTATTATTTAACCATTTACGCCATGCTTGATAAAATTGGCTGACAACTTATTATATTACAAAATGTTTGGTAAATTTAAGTGTGAAAATAACGTATAAATATAATAACAAAAATTTATTTAATTATTATATTTTCTACATTATATATTCTACTATATATTTTATGATATATTTTAAATTATTTTTAATTAAATTTAAAATAAATACCATACTTTTAAGTAGAAGTCATACTCTTCTTATATGAATTAATATTACAGTTAAAGATATAATATAAAAAAATGATAACATATATATATATATATATATATATAAAGTTAAATATAAAAATAACAAATAAATATTACAAATTGTATAATCATTAAAAAAAAATAATGTAATATAAAAAAAATCGAAAACTAATTATGGACTACCATTATCAATATTTTCTGTAATAAAAATTAAAAATAAATAGATAGCTTATATAAATAATAATAATAAAAAAAAAATATGTCATATAAACGACAGAAAAGAAAAAGAATACATAATAAAAGAAAATCTTATTTAAAAAATTATGAATGAAATCTAATAAATAATTGAAGATGGAATAAATATAAATACTAAACATTTCAAAAAAACACTAATTTAAATACTTTTTAATATTGCTATAAATTAATTAAAAAATAGTTACCAGAAACTTCTGGTCAAATTAACTAAATTTTCCCACTAGTAAAATGAATATAAATATAATCTAAAAGTCTTCTCAATCATATAACCATTTGTCACCTTCTTTGGCACGTAAGTATTATTATTAGGTCAATTAACTTGAACTAAACTTGACTTTATATTAATTAGGATTCACTAATCAGCAAGTATTTTCCTAACATTTTTGGGCCTCATAAGCTTAAACTTGGGCTTGCTTTTGTGTCGTAAAACCGACTGCTTCTTCCTGCACCTCCTTACTCTAGGCAAATTTATCATTTAACCCTTTTTAAAATATTTCATATCTCATAATACCCTCCATCACCCTTCACATCCTTTCTTCCTCAATTTTGCCTGCACCCCGTTCCCACGCCACTGCACCCCATTTCACGACGGTTGCACCTCTCCCTCCACCTCCACCTCCACTTTCAGTGCTTGTATTTCAGTTTGTCAGTGCAGATCTACTCACCTTGGTTGCTTGGTTCTCCATCATTCTCCATTCACAGTTCGTGGAAACCGTAACCTACAACCTTCAACTTCCATCATTTTGGCACCCATTCAAACAACTGAAAGGAAGGTAAGCATCATTATAAGTTTAATTTTAAATTGTAGAGGTAGTTGTGGTGGATTGCTGTCGGAGGACGGCGGTGGTCCAATTTTTTTTCACTGTCGAACAGTTCTACGGTTTGTAAAAACCGTAGATAATTTAAATTTTCTCTTCTACGGTTTGTACAAACCGTAGAACAGTAGAAAATTTTTTTTCTGTTCTGCGGTTTGTACAAGCCGCAGAAGAAAAAAAAAATTATACTGTTCTACGGTTTGTACAAACTGCAGAAGCGCAGAACAGAAAAATATGTTTTACTGTTCTACGGTTTGTACAAACCATAGAAGAGAAAATTTGAACTACCTACGGTTTCTACAAACCGTAGAGACTCCAAATTTTGAATGTCTTACTGTTTGTGTAATCTGCAATTGTAAGAATTGTAAGTTTATATGTATGGTTCATTTCAGGATTACGGCGAAGACTAGAGGAGGTTCATCTCAGCCTGAAATTCGAGAGAGACCAACAATGAATATAATTGTCACGTTCCAGTAACATCATTAGTTGTTGCAATTCAATTCTTGAACCTCTTAGGGACCTCTTGTATGTATATCTAGCATTATACAATTGCTTGATTATTGTCACATTGTCTTCATTGTTTTGTTTCAAAGTTAGCAATATATTTGACGGCTTCACAAGACTCTTTGTCATGTCAACAACCAAAGCATGTTCAACAGGTTTTAATCTGCCAGCATAAGGGTGTCCAACTAATGTCTCAGCAAGATCATGATTATGTAATCCACATATCACCTTCAACACCCAACCTTCTCCATTTGAAATGGGTTTACCCCGCAATCTAAACGGACAATCACACTTTCTTGTCCATGTTATGCTAACCTCCAAATCATTCCTGTATTTTCTATATTTGCCACTCCTTTCACACTCCAACAATACAAATGTCTTCCTTCCTTGTTGACCAGTTGCCTTATCAAATCTCAATATGACAACCACAAATCCAAGACGAAAAACAACCTTCCGCACCCATTCAAGTAAATTATCTTTGGTAGGAAATACCTAAATTTAACAAAATTTCAAAGTCACTATCCCAATTTATCCAGTAAAAGCTTTTAATATAAGTAAATTCATTTACCTCATTCGTTGAAAAATGTAAACCATATTCATGTTCCTTAACCATAACATTACTTTGATGTGCTTCTTCCATATCTGATATCTTATCTACTTCTTCAGAAACTTTA
>Ga0209489_100405_pt1 | contig 78374 bp, 40 predicted proteins | sample SiratrowhiteBW_FD_187527 | JGI IMG/M metagenome (GOLD analysis project Ga0209489, IMG submission 187527) | Root nodule microbial communities of legume samples collected from California, USA - Siratro white BW (SPAdes) (version 2) | ecosystem: Host-associated > Plants > Roots > Nodule | place...
TATATATATATATATATATACACACACACACACACACACACAAATAATTAATGATTACAATACATTTCACTGTTAAAATATTTAATTATAAACAATTCCTGATTCAAATAATATATATAAAATTAATATTTAAAAACATAAATGAATTCAATGTTTACCCAGAATACGGGTCACAGAATCTAGTTATCACCATTTCTAAAAACACAAGCATTTTTTTTACAATAAAATATGTAAAAGTAAAATTTTAATTCTTGTAATAATTATTAAAATAAAAATATTTTATGAATTTATAAAAATACATTCATAAAAAGTAATTAAGAAATAAATAATACTATGCTAAATAAATTAATTGAGTTTAAAAAAATATTTAGTTAATATAAAGAATAAAATAAAAAATAATTGTATTAATAAAATTAAAATTAATAATAAATCATATACGCTATAAAGATCACATGACTGTTATAGAAAAAATTGTTATAGTTTATATAACTGTTATTAAAAGAAAAAAAGAATGCGCTATACCTTCCAGACCATAGTTCTGTAAGAAAATGTTGGAAAGTAGGGTGGGAGAAGTAAGCTTATCCGCCATAGATGCCTTTATTGACATCATGCTAAAATACCGCATGACTAAGTATCCACAGAATTTTGAAAATACTCAGACAATCAACCAGTGCTCTGTAATTCTATATTTATTTCATGTTCGAATTTTCAACCGCAGCTAAGGGTTATTCTTCAGAGAACCGTTTCAGTAACGAATTCTGTAGTGACAAGAATGCTAGCATCAGATGAGAGAAACCTAAAGTTCTCAGAATTTGTAAACCATTTGTTCAGTGTATCCAGCCTCTTTTAGGATGCCAGAAACCTGCAGCAAATCAACAATAAAATAAAGAGAATCATTACACGGATCCATAAAATCAGACACACCACAAAAATAATTTCATACCTCCCCTTGTGTCCAGTCCTTGGCCTTTTCTCCAGATATATGTTTCATCATCCCAGGGGGTCCACACACCTGAAATGCAGGTGATAATAATGGTTGGGAATTAACTTGAGAACTTTTCTTAAAAATAATCAAACAGCTAACATTCACCCTAATCCATCTTCTGATAAACCTTACCGGAAAAAAAAAAAAAAAAAAAAAACTGAAACATTTTAACACAAAATAGTACGTGGCAAAAAAACTATGCAGATTGCGCTAACCTTCAGAAGTTCAAGTGTTCATTCGTTTTAAAATTGAATAGAATTTATTCTGAACTGTTTAAAAGTAATTGAGATTTGTGACCAGATTAATATCAGCGACAAATTTTATATTGGAATGAGTGCACGATATTGGAAGTTGATTACAAGTATGCACTTAGAAGAATAATGGTCAAGTGCAACAATTTGCCATGGAAGGGCTCCAAATATATTCAAGTTTTCAACCACAAAGCATTGCCCAGACTATGAATTCAATAGCTCAAAAGCCATGATCCGGGTAGCACCTGGTCCTTATTGTTGGGACTATTTGTTCCTGGGTCCAAATCCCTAAGGTTGCCTCCACTTTAGAGTACTCTCCTCCAGACTTCCGGAGGTGGACCTCTACTTTGTCCAACTCACCCCTCAAAAAAAAAAAAATTACGAATGCAACATCTATCCAGGGAAGCCATTCAATCCATATGTACCAGCACTCCGATTAAATGTAGATATCCTGGTCAGCATTCGGTAGGAGTAGCCAAAACATGTTCAGGACATGCCTTACTAATCTCTGGGATATTTCAGCCATCTGACATGAATAATTTTTCTACTAAACTATGGTATTAATTTGGATTACTCACCCAAAAACAATGACCAACACTGCCAGGGATCTTAAGCACACACCAAATGAGTATTTTTCCTCTCAACATGATTTATTCCATACCCAAAGTGGCATTACCAGAATTTGAACTGTAAACCAGTTGATTAAGGAACATAAATAGCTACCACTAGTGACAACCAATGTAGTATCTGACATGGACAATTATTGCTCTCAAAAGAAAAGAAAAAACACGTTTTAATTTTCCCAAAGGTTCAAATTAAAATTTTAAATAGATCATCAGTAGGACAACATTAAAAGAGTTCTGTTAATGCTATGCAGGTATTACTCGAAGCAAGACTCACCAGTATAAGAGTATCATCACTAGGAGCAGGTAAGCCTTTCACAACCATATCCTTTGATATGAAACCTGCACCTCCTCTCCAATTCTTTGTTGGATTATCTACAGTGTAGAATATCTGCAAATTTTGTCAAGAATTTCCAATTAAATTATTTTGTAATTGGCTAACAATGTCCTCTTTGCTATAAGATTTTACCTTTAAGTTTGGGTGGCTTGTTGCTAGAATGTCAAGCTTTTGTTTAAGCAGAATGTCATCTGGGGAGACATTAGCATAAAGTAATGATACCTGTACATGTAAAAGGCCAATAGAAGCTGTGATTCTCTTATGTAGTTGTGTTTGTCAGAAATAAATACAATAAAAAAAACATATTAATAGCCATAATAAACAAAATGACAGTACATATATAGGAATATGAACTAAGATGCCCAAAAGGATAGATAAAATAAATAAAAAATAACAAAATTAAGAGTAGAGAAAAACAAACTATATATCTTCGGGGAATGCAAAGAAGAGGTTTACGACCTACCTGAGTTTTGTCGTCAGGATTCTTCAAAATAGCTTCAATTACCTGAAGCATAGGAGTAATTCCTGTGCCTCCAGCAATCTGAGTCATACAATAAAAAAAGAACGAAAAAAGAGAGTTCAGGCAAGTGTAGCATGGAAGCAAAAGAAGATATTATACATACTCATACCATTGTATTTACATGAAATAAAGTGATTAAAAAAAGATGTGTAGGGGTTATATTAGGAGTTCTGTGTAGGCATCCAAACAAACTTTTGAGAGAAGGAGCATCTAATTTCACGCTTTTCCATTTTGAAAGACAAGGTGACTCTACTGGTTACAAAATAGGCTTAATTTATATATATATTGGAAAGAATCTTTTATTATGGAGAGGTACCATTTTCTAGGAGTCACATTCAGTAAACTCATTGTCCATCTTAAGAATAAATTAATATGATGATAGTGAACACCATATCCAAGTATTGCCAATGGCTACAGAGTGTGAATATGCTTACCATGCCAATGTGCTTCTTCATATTAGGAGTATATCTGAGTTTTTCAATGGGCCTGAAAGAAACAATGGGTTTCTTATGTAAGATTTAAATATGGAAAGTATTCTTCTGATCTTAAATTGTTATTGCAAATGACATACCCTTTCACTTCAACAAGATCACCTGGTTTTAAGCTTGCAAAATGCTGGCTCATTTTCCCTTCAGGATACACCTGAAACAATTTGAAAAGTTGATAACCAAAGTGCCTCTTTAAAATGGCAGGCTAGGGATCTGTTTGAACAAATTTCTCCATAAGCTCCTTATGGGAGGGAAAAATAAGAGGAAATTTTGAAATTAGGTTCTCCATGAGCTAATTTGTAAAATCTCTCTTGTATAACTATCTTAAATTTTTATTTTTAACTTCTGCAAAAGTTAACTTTAACTTATGGAGAATTTAATTGTATTTTTTTTTTTCATCTTATATCTCTCTCCTAGAAGAACTTGTGGAGAAGCTCCTCCAAGCATAGACTATCTACAAGATGAGAAAAGTAATGCCTCTATAATGGTAACATACCTTGATTAGCAAATCAAAATATCCTTTCGATTCTGGATCTGAAATAGGAGTATACCTGAAGATTCAGAAACAAACACCCTTTTAAATTAACGTCCGTGAAATATCAACAGTAAGCTATAAATTATTAGCATCTCAACAGTGATCATGACAATGAGTGGAAAAACTTTACGTCTTGTTCTTAATATTACATGACCTCACCAGAACCACACCCCCTCCCCCCACCAAATGCAGATTATAACAACTAATGGGTTTCTTTCAAGCTAGAGAGAGAAAGAGAGCGGATTTGTGTAGCCTTACTGCCACATGTAGAGATGCTGTGATAAAACTATATTAAACTTTTTTAAGTTATATTATTTCATACACATTGTTACACAAATTATCTTCAGATGAAACAAAAAAAAAAAAAATTTATTCTTTTGATTTCTTTTCGTTAATTCCTTACAAGTAACTCTACACTACTTATCCAGATAAACACAAAGATGTCAACAGAAAATTTTAGGAGTTGAGATTTAAGGAGTCAGCCTCCCAATGAAATCTAGTCCTACACAGGGCAGGGCAAGCAGCCTCCAAGTTGTAAAATCTCATCCACTCTTACAAACTTGGAATGCAATTATCTTACTTAAATAGTAAATATTGTCATCAAAAGAATAATATAAATCCTTCACCCAGTACTATGATATATAGAGTATACATGTTGCACTTCTATTATCTATACTGCATCTTTTAGCAAGAAAAATTTTCCTTTGTCACGGTTTCTAAAGGTTAATGGAATCAAAACATAACATTATGAGAATTACATTATTCAAAAGACAAATAGTGTTCAAACATATCCAGTGAAGTGTTCCTGTGAGGTCAGAAATGCTACTCATTTCAAAGGAAAAGAAATACACAAAGGAAGGAATAACATGATAAAGAAATAGTGAAAAGGGAAATATAATCAAGAAACAAAAAGAATGTCTATTAAGATGGAAAATAAAGTAGATGGTGTCCTCCAATCTCAATTCATTTAATTAATGTACGGCTAAACTAATTTCTGAGGTAATACACAACATATGAATAATTTTCATATACATTTAAAACCAACAATGTAGGGTTTAAAAGGAACGACAACAAGCCTTCTGAAAAGCTGTGCTAATTAACCACACTAAGGCTATCGTGGCAAACAGAAAAACAAGTAGTGAAAAAGTATATAAATCCTACGATCTAAGAAACCGATATTAAATAATTGTGAATGTTTCAGACCGAAGATTGGCAGAAGGTTACACGATCAAGAGCCATAATAAAGAATGATCTGGAGATGAACTCATTCTCTGAACAGGAAAACTTACGGGCGTACAACAAATTTTGGTTTTCCTTCAGCATCTTGTCCCAATGGAGCCCTGCAGTTATACAGATGCTTTAAGTCCACATTGTATTGAAACAAAGAAGAAATATATCATACTATAGCAAAACATATTAACTATTCAAAATCTAGCAAAACCTTGTAAGGATGCAAGAAGCAATATCCAGACCCAATTTCTGAGTGGGATCAAATGAAAACCTGGCACCAAACACAGGGAAAGAGAAGCAGTTATACCAATACAAGATAAAAAAATTGTAAATGCATTTGCACGCATGAAACTAAAATGTTGATGAATATGTGCAACAAAAATGAAACCATGCCTTGTACGATTTGGCTTGAATATGTGAGAACTTACAACTTAATTGATAAGCAGCTACACAAAGAAACTTACTCGATAAGATAATAAGAGCTAAAAGAAAGGCCACAACCCACTTCCATAAACTTAACCAAACCAAACACTAGCCTATATGTCAATACGATCATATAAGCTTAACTAAGCTCCTTAGAATATCTTCCAAACACACGTCTTTATCTCCAAATTTCGAGCTCACTGCTTCAGTTAAGAAACATTTCCATTTTCTTAACTAGAATATTTTACAAACTAATAGTTTGACAAGCATTTTCTACAGATAATTGGATGTGATAAGAAACAAGGCTTCAGTACTGATACAGCTAATACTATTTATGATTCACGATTTGCCATACCTGAATAGCTGAGTGTTGTGACTAACCCTGGCAGTGTCCTGCAGCTTAAACTCGATCCATTTGTCCGGGTTGAGCGCTGAAAAAGAAAAGCACAGAATCTTGTTTATGACGCATTGGAAGCGAAAGGCAATTCCAAATCAAATGCACACCTACACTCACCGATATTTCTACTTTCCTCTTGTTCCGTTTGTTGCGAATGAACCTGCAAACAAACAGTCACCGAAACCACTTGATTATTCCGTTACACGACAAAAGAATTGATCTAAAATCTAGAATAATCTTTTTTTTAAATGATAATTAGTAATGGGAGAGAATAATTACGAGGTTGGGAGAGGAATGGTAGTAAAGGAAGGAGACTCCGCCGGAAATGGCGGCGATCGCGGTGAATGGAAGGCGGAGATTGGAGTGAGAAGAGTTGGATTGGGCGGCGAATGGTATCGGAGTGGCTCTCGCAAATCTTCTCAAGAGAGCAGCCATTTGGGTTGGGTTTTAGGACAGATTCCAGAAGCACACAACGCAAGCCAAAGCCAGGGTTCAAGTGTTTCAACCCCAAACTCCCACTTTCACGCCTCCTTCTAGATGCTCTCTTTGTTTCTATTGTGCAAATACTAAACGACCAGTCGTTGCGACTGTTTCATAAACCCTTCTTTTAAGATTTTAAATTGTCCTATTCAAATACAACCTAACTGAGATCACTTTCATCCTTAGTACACAATAATTTGTGAAGGAAATATAATGAAATAAACGTCTTTTATATTTTTTATAATATTTTCAGAGATAATGCATATATTATTAACTTAAACAGAAAACTAATTCAACTCTCATTGTTAAAAACACTTGCTTTTACAATTTTTACACATTATGTATCTAATTTTTTAAGAGATCATTCCTTGTCAAGATCCAAAGACTAATTTGTGGATATCACAAAATTCATTTCAGAGCTTACGATTTTCTTAACAAATATTTTTTGGCAAACACCATATAATTCTTAAATAGATCTAAAATGAATATCAGCACGTAATGTTCGCTGATAAACATACGATTTGGAATGAGTTTTTGTTACGAAACAAGCAAATTGTATAGCTCACCAGCTTGCTGGACTGACTAAATTTTATGTTAGTTTTCAATTTTTTTTATTATATACCACACTTCATCTACCAAGTTATTTTTTTTTTATGAAATTAAATGATCTTCTTGACTTAAAAAACAACTTAGTTTCATTTTATATTAAATTATTATTTTACGGATAAATCTTTTTTCTACTTCAATAGGGGGGGTTGAAATCATTACTTTAAGCAAATCTATTGACTTTTCTCTAAAATAATTTTTATTGATATATGTTTCGATTTTTATGAAATTGAATTCTTTTAACAGTCAGTTATATATGTATTCATGGTTAGCAATTAGTTTAGTAGATATTATAACATAATACCATAAAAAAAAAATAATGTTTCAATAAATAAATTTTAAGAAAAGTAAAACTCAAATAAATAAAGGAAATTATTACCTTAAATCATACATCCTCAAGAAAAAACTTAATTCAGAGTAATAAACTCGTTTTTAATAAGTTCTTTACTTTCATGTAATTTGTTGAATTTTCATTAACTTTTATTCTAATAATAAAATTCAATTTGAGCATTTAACTTATTTAGAACGAGTCCAGTATTATTTATACAGTCACATAAAATGCTTTATTTTCATTTGAAAACAATTTTTTTAATGATTAATTAATTTTATTATAATTGTCTCTATAGTAAATATAGGACCGACCAATTCAACATAAAAAATCGCTGAATTGGTTTAGCGTCCAGATTATTAAACTACAAAATTAGCGTGCAATTGAGTTGGTTCAAAAATGGGTGAGCTCGTAAAACATCACAAAAATTAGTTTAAAGCGTTTTTTTTTATTCTTTAAAAATAGAAAACTTGTACATTCTTTTTTATTTTTCTTTCAATAAATTTGTTAATTTTAAAGAAAAACAACATGTGTTGTTGAACCTTAAGTCTAAATATTAAGATATATTTTATTTTTACGTATTTTGAATGTTAAAAACGGATAAAAATATTAGCTTCTTAGTATTATTATGATATTAAAATTTTATAATGTTATTTTAAATATGATTTAATTAATTAAATTTTTTTATTAATATCAATTCCAATCATGCTTCAACTACTGATTAGACCTGTGAGTAGTGAACGGTGTTTTTAAGTACAAGTCTTGTTGATGATTATTACCTGGTCTATTATTAATTAGGCAAATTTTCTAATTGATTTGTTGGGATATAAATTAGACAAGTATTCTAGTTATGATTACTTGAGTATCTTTTCACTCTTGAGCCGTGACTGTTATTTCTGAGAAGAAAGTGATAAATCCTTTCGTCGTCGTCATTATTATTATTATTAATAATAATAAAAAAAAAACATGTACAAGTTCAAATTATTTGACAATAATAAAAAAGAGATACTTTGTCTTTTCATACTTTTAAAAAAAATAAAATTAATAATATGTTGATTTGAAATATACTATGTCATTGAAATATGTAAATGATTTATAATGTATGTGTAATTATTTTTATTTAGTATTTAGATAAATTTTTATTCTTTTACTTCAAAATAGAACTAAGAATAAAACAAAAATATAAAATATATAAATCACACTTTAATGGATTATAAGAGTAAGCTGGTTGTAAACTATATTTTAGACTTTGAAGTGTAGTTATTTTTTTATAACATTTTATCGATACAATATTTATGAAAAACACTTTTATGTTTTTTATTTAGACTAATAATTAGTTTAATTTAAAAATATAATATGTTTGTGTATGATTTGAAACTATATTAATAAAATATATTATAAAAATATATGAAATACACAATAATAGATAGTTTAATTGTGTAGCAGAAATTTATTTTATTTTTTTTCAAATCAATGTTTTTAACTTGATAGCCATATTGTAAAAAAGTTTTCATAAGAATAGAATTGTCCCACACCCCTTCAAGTTAGATTTATTGTAAAAAAACATTTTTATAAAACATTTTCATTTTTTGGTTAGTTACATATTAATAACGTACAATTTAAAATATATAAGAATAGAGATAGATTTAGATAATATATTTTTATATTAGTTCATCTAAACATATAGCTTTTGATTCATATTATGAAATTTTATCACCAGACTAACACTATAAGATAAAAGATGAGTATTTTTTTTATACCGTAGTTACTCATAACTAAATATAAATAGAATATTATTTGTATCACAATAATTCTTAATCAAACACATAATATTATTTGGCTCCATTCATTTTTAGCTAAATATAAAATATCATTTGAATATGCAATCACTCTTATTTAAAATTTGGATATCTTTTGGACATAATCACTCTTAGTTGAACACTTTGTTTATCCAAAAGGTATGGTCACTTATTTACTAACTAAAATAAAGTAACGTCCTACAATGAATATAAAATTGGAAATACTATCTTATGTTGCTAATAGACACAGTGGTGTTTTTGGCAGCAAAAGAATTTATAAATATTATAGAGTCTTGAGAGTTTTCTTTTTTATATTGTCATTATCATCAACATTTCTTCTTCAAAAGTTCCTCCACATATAAAGAGTGAGAAGAAAAAAAAATTTGCAAATCTTTTTGGAGTTGTTGTAAGATCTTACAAATAAGTCCACATCCAAAGGTTGAAAAAGCTCAATATGTCTTTCATGGAACATTAATATATGTATCTTCTCTTTACATTTGATACACAACATAACTTATCAGATTTATATTAAATAATATTTTTCTCAAATAAGAATAATGTGCATAACTTAACAAGGTTAGCTTGTCTTCATAGGACTAATATTTTACCTTTTCAAACAAGTTAATTGGACGGAATAGTTTGTTATATTTTTTAAGAGATATTTGATGTATATACTTTATTGCAAAAAATTATTTTAAGAAATAAATACACAAATATTTTTTTTCTAAACATAAAATAAACATTCCATGTGTACCATGAAATATTTTAGACTACATATTTATTGTTTGTCAAAACAAAAATATATAAACAAAATGTTGTATGTTTATTTAGACGAAATACTTATATCTATTGAGATATAATATCAATAAAATCATTTTGTATATTTTATTATTGAACACATAATAAAAATAAACATAGGAGTTTCTCAAACTTTCCCCATTGCATCTTATATTAAGATACTTCATTTGTAATAACAATTTCAAAATATTTAATTTTTAATAACAATTTCGAGAAATGTTACAATCAAATAAACAAATTGTTTCGACTTCAAGTCCGTTGAGATGACACCACTAGGGTCAATCACCGCGTTCGAGGTATTGTCCGCTTTGAAGCTTGGTTGCTCCGTCACTGTTTTGTCCTTAAAATGAGCCTAGATGGATGAAGGGAGGAAGGTGTATATAATCTGACATTGGTCTCGACTCCTAAGCGATGTGGGACTATTAGGTGTACCGGAACAAGCCTCCCGAGTCAAAGACTAAGGGAAGAGATTCCCACAAATGACGTCAATGTTCCAACCTCAAATCCGTTGAGATGACATCGCTAGGGTTAATCATCGCGTCTGAGGTATTGTATGCTTTAGAGTTAAAAGGCACCTCAGTAGGTAAAGGGAGAAAGGTGTATATAAACTGACCTTGACATCGACTCCTAAATAATGAGGCTATTTGGTATCCTGGAACACAAATTAAATTGAAATAGTAAATAACATTTGTACAAATTTTGGAAGAATATGCTAAGTAATTCACTGGGTTATAAAAAAAAGAGGTTAAAAAGTAATCAAACAAAAACAAAAGTAAATAAAAATAATAAAATTGTTAATTAAAATTTAAAAATGTAGAAAAATGGAGAATTAAATTGCAATAACAGTAATTGAATATAGAAATAAATGGAGCCAAAAATTAAAGAAAGTAAATTACCAAACGAAAAATAAAAGATTGTATGAAAAGCAAAATTTGGTGACCAAAAATTTTATTTCTGATTTGTTGTGTCATTTTTTACTGTTAACAATTAAAAAAATACAAAATAAATTAAAAGGTTACATAGATATGATTGCAGTGTTATCAACTCATTCATTCTCCTTCTCGACATAACACATGTAAATTTGCAACATTTGACTTCCATACCTTTTTATTAATGGTCTCCGTGATAGAATTTTGAGTAACTCTTCTTGATGATGTTTGTCAAAACCTCTTCTTCGGCATTTTTCACTATTCTTTGGCACTTTCATTTTATTTTTTGATGATTTTTTGTCATAACATCTTTCCTTGACATTTATCGTAATATTTTTATTTATTTACATTTTGATGCACCCCTTACCAAATTTATTTACTTTTTCTCAATGAGTGCACACTCATTAATACAATTATCCCAATACGTTGTCTTTGCATGCAAATAAAAGAACTAAAACAATCTTACAATGGAAGGTAAGAGGTTAGAGTTAATTGAGTTCCTAATAGATTTTGGTAATATTATTTTAATGATAAAAGTACTATCGATTTTGAATTTTGGTAATATTATTATAGTTTATTGTTAAAAGACATCTTAATAAATTAAAAAAAAAACAATTTATAGTAAACCGTATTATTAATTTATGTACAATAATGATAATTTTTAGATAAGATAATTTGTCCATTAAAAAAAAGTGAAAATCACAGTTATGATTAATTAGATCTTGAAATCAAAACGTAGCTAAGAAACTTCGCTTATGCAATTTAATTCATGTTGAAATAATTTAGTAATAAAATAATATATTTATATAAAAATAATCAAATTACATTAAAGCTACATCATATATTATGTTATTTATATGAAAATTTAATTTTGTCACTAACATGAATGAAACAACATAAAAATATAAAACTTATTATGGTAAAATTGATGTAACTTTTATATTTTTATGTAAGATTAAAGGGATTAAATCCCAACTCATAATTAAATTAAAAGTCATATAAGAAAAAATGGATACTAGAAACAACAATGTGATTTAGGCTATATGACTAGGTTCTCTAGCTTATTAGAAAAAAATTTAGAACAAATTAAGTATTTTAATATATTGACTTATTTAAGTCTCTCTACATAATTTTCAATTTTACGCAAGTTAATAACGAAGTGCAACAAGATAACTTACATAATCCATAACATAAAAAAATTCACTATACCTCAATATTATTAAGATGGAACAATAATAATAATGTTTTTGAAAAAATAATTACCTTTTTATATCTTAAACAATACTTTTTTTTTTATGTTTCATTATTCTTGAAAATTTTAATTTTAATATATTTATATTTATTTAATCTAAACGTTTTATCTTATGTTTATTTAACCTTTTTAAATTTTATTATCAATATTAGATGAGGTGCAACAAATATATAAAACATTAAAACAAAATTATTATTACAACATTTGCATCTATATTTTATTTTAAAATTTTGTTTATGTGTGATATATAGTCCGTAAATCATTACGAGATAAACCAATAAAATTAAGTCATAATTCTTATATTAGTCCTTTTGCTTAACATTTTATGGGTCAAATACAAAGATAAGATAAATGAACTGAACCAACTCACATTATCATCATTTACTAATAGCTATAAATATTATTTATATATTTAACTAACTTATGATAACTTTTAATTACAACTATAGGAAAACAATTTTTATCTACAATTACTTGACTAAAATTAATAGTTCATAATGCACAATTCATTATAAATCTTATATTATTTTTTTATTAAAAAAACACATTGGATTTATAGCTCGACACGTAACACACATATTCAATTGCACATTTAATCTTATGTTATTTTATACTAATGATTATGGTGTAAAAGGAGAATATTTAATTATTCTTAATGATTCATACTTGATTCTAGCTCTCTTTTATTTAAAAATAAATAAATTAGATGTATAAAACACAATCCACTCCATCAATTTTAATTTAAATACTTAAATCATATGTGTTCGTATTTGCTGATTAATTCATTAAACAAACAAGGGGTGGGAACTAGGGACAATGATTGAACATAAGACAAATGAACTTTTTCCCTTTTTAAAGTTGAAAAGAACTGTAAGGTGTTTCGTAGGCCAGTGCATATGGAACAAGGGGAGGAGCAATGACAAATGGATTTGATGTGCCTAATTTTTAATCAAATTACACAACACGCGCGTCAAGTATTCATTGCCTTCCGTGCTACTGTGGAGAGAAACAAATAATATCTAATAATTCAGTGCGACAAATAACCCATGATATGACGCATCACATGTGGTCGATTCCAAGATTACAACGTAGAGCTGTCTTATTGGATCGATCATTCTATCGCATTCATCGATCTCCTCAACGGTGTACAATCTACTAGCCCAGGAGCTTGGAAAAAAATATTAATAATTAATATAAATTGCTAATGTTAATTTGGATTTTGAAGAAAGTAATAGAAAATAAAACTAAACGTTCTATTGTTTGATAATAAATATATATATTTTTTTACCAAACACACAAGATCAATTATTTTCCTCTCCATCTTTTACGTCCACTCTAGCAATCACATCCTAAAGGATGTAGTCTCACACAAATGATAACTATGTTGGTTCTGGCAAAACACTCTTAGAATAGAACCGTAAATTTCATATACACCTACACAAGGCTCAGCAATGTTGGAGGGTGGTGTTGTTACTCGTCCCTATTTTTTTTAAGCTATTTCTTACTTTTTACTGAGTTACTACCTTTTTGCATATTACATGCCATCCATTATTAGTTACCGGAGTATATAAAAATAGCACCTTTATATACTTTAATGTACAAGATCCATTTTGGTTATTTGAATAATTGTCCTTTTGTCCTAGATTCTGTTCTGGGGAATCTGGTGTAGAAAATGATGTTAGCTTGTGCTCTTGCTGATTGGGCTTTAAAATCTGCTATAGGTTTGCCAAAGGCCAACCACCGAAACCATCAACAGGGTCCTGGAATTTAGTGACGTGACTGTGACAAAATTTTCTTGGGCACTTGTGGACTTTTCACTTGTGATGATAAATAGACGCTTGCAATTTAGAGGGGAAAATATTTTCACAGAAACTGAGATGTTAGAGATGGTAGAGAGGGGCATATTGATGTCTGTGCAGATACTAAATCACCCTCCGTTTCTTACTGGTGATGCCTTTAGAAAGAGGACTCAGACTCGGTGCAGGGCGAAATCAAATTCAAGCACAGGTTTACAGTTATCTTCTGAAGAGAATGGAAAATACGCAGAGGCAGGTACTTCCCTTATGAGATGTGGAAGCTCTGGTTCTCTGCTAAGCCAACCAAACACTGTTGGTGTTATAGGAGGAGTGTCAGTTTTATCAACTCTGATTTTCTTGGAGAAGCTTGCTTGGTGGGGTTCAAGAAATGGTAGAGAATGCCCACCTTTCGTTGTTTCCAGTGATTCTGTGCTTAGCAAAATGCTTTCATTACGTGGTCCCCTCCCTTCTGCAAGGACCAGAATTGATCGCATCAAATTGAATCAGGACCTTGTGATTCAGAATTTGAGGAGCAAAAGGAGTTTTCTTCAGCAGTCAGGAGCTCAGGGATTGGCCATGCCTTGCCATCTCTCACATGCGTGGCACAGCGAAATTTCTGAGGATAGTTCCCTACCCTTTCTTCACGTTGGTGATTGTGTGGCCATGGAACTCAAGAACGCAAACTTGAAACCAATCCATGCTGCTTGTACTGTGAGGATTGGACTTCTGACTACGGATTCCGCTTTTGTAGCTAGTTATTACCAGGAGAAGCTTCAAAGCCAGGTATTTATTATGATTCGTGTTAATAACGGAAAGTAACAAACAATCTTTACATGCTACTTTTTGTGTAAATGATGATAAAATTTATCTGCAGGGATTGGAAGTAGTGTTGCTAGACAAAGCAACCGAGGAGCATGTATTGGTTCCTGCAATGGAGGCATTGTACAGAAAGGACATGGAAGGGGCAAGGAATTTATTGAGAATTGCAATCCATGTTCTTTTGGTTAAGGCAGTGAACCTGGTGCTTCTGGCATCTGATGATTTGCTGGGGGTTCTCCCTCACAATGATCCTCTTCTCAGGAAATGTATAGACCCCATGGATGCTTTGGCCAGGTCAATTTTACATTGGGCAGAAACAACAGCAAATGTGCACAAGAAATTATAGTATTCCCTTCTTCCAAAAGCCTGCCAATATGATTGTAGTATTTCTGTGTGTAGAAAAAGAAAGTATAGCTTCATGTAGATAGCATTTGTCCTTTGTTACTGCATCTTTCTTTGATAGAAGAAAATAAAACGAGGAACTGCCGTTAGAATAACATTTGATAACTTGATAGGTGTAGCTCATCTGCACTTCCATGAGGAATGTATTGCAGATTTTGGCGTGCCTTTGTATGCAAAAAAATTCTCTTGGTAGTTCCATAGCAACCATTTAAGTTTTGATTTGTCGTGAATTCACTCCATGTTTGCCATTTGCCAATCACGAGGATGCCTATTCTATGTTTCTTAGATATAGCAGAATGACACATTCTGAATTTGTCGTTTCCAATCATGAGAAAGCTAGAAAGTGTTGGAATGCAGTGCTTTATTGTCCACCTTCCACAACTTAAGAAGAGTTGAATCGACCTCTCCAAGACGGAACATCCAAAAAAGATTCGAGTTTGTCAATGCATAAGGGAATCCTATCGATCATGCAAAGCAATCCCATGGCATGCAATAGGCCTAGTAAGTTACGCACAAGGAGAGTGCATTACTAAATACAGACCCCCAAAAATCTGGTAAAACAAGATTAAGATCAATTGCCAGGCAATCAAAGAAACCTCATGAAACCATAAGAAGCAAATGGTCTTGTATAGTATTAATAAGATTGTTGATAATAGACAATAAAAGTTGAGCTCTTCAATTCCAGGACTGCAGAATCTGAAAAACAATTTGACGAGACCCCTCTACATTATTGGGGATAAAAAGATATTTAACACTAATAGCATAAATTTTATTTGCAGAGGTTCCTTGAAAAAGAGTTTCCGACACCCCTACGAATTTGTCAAAGAACTGATGCGTTATTTTGAATGAAGCACTACATTTTTATCCGAGAAGGCCCAAGAAGAAATAAGGTGATGGGCTATTGCAAAGGGTCCAGGGAAAACTATTGGAGCATTTTCACCTGCACTTTCCACGTTCAAATCTGAAGCGAAGCTTCTGTTCTCTTCTAGTCCTTTACATATTTGCTCGACCTTTTCTGCTGCAGTTCTTTGGGTTTCCTTGTATTTAGCAAACGTCAATGCTTTTCTTACATCTTCTCTACTGTACCACTGAGCATCTAGATAAGCAAGTTGCGGAATCAGTTGTTGCCAATTCGATAAACCGAAATAAAAGAAATTGAGATAAACAGAAATTATCTGCTTAAGTTCATAACTCAACGAAAATACTTGCATGCACCATATATATATATATGGATATGGTGCACCTTAAGTTTCAGACAAAAGTCTGACACATGTATAACTGAGAAATCAGTTACTCCACAAACATACACATGCTATACCTAAATCTGTGTCACAAATACGGTTTTACAGACTAACTCACCATTTTAAGTTATGCACATAAATTAATGGGAAATGAAAAAAAAAAAAAAAAAAAAAAAAAAAAAAAACAGTATCAAAGCTAAGTTCAAGTAAAATACAAGCGAGGTCAATGCACCTTCTAACTCTTTCTTGTCCACAGTTATTTCAAGGGACTTTGCATATGCAAAGAACCCAACCATCAACTGGCATGGAATGCCACTTGGTCCAACTAGAAACAAAAACAATAAAAATTGTGTTATTAATAGACAATAAGGGGAGGAATATAATTAATTAAAAAATTGATAAGAAAAATGGTAAAATACACAAAATAAAAACTTCTATTTCAATTTTTATTCATTTTCAATCACAAATACGAAAACTCAATTTGAAACTAACCAAACTTAAGTAACTTCTTCTTTTTTATAAGTAAAGCTTTAGCTTCAAATGCTTAGCTTGACTGAATTTGTTTCAACCCTAGTTAATAATACTATACAAGTAAAAGCGTATTCAAATAATACAAATTGCCAACAAGGTTTAAATCACAAAGTTATAAGCTGAAAACCCTTAATGTTTCTCATGCAAACAAAAGAGAAATGATAAAACGATTAAAGAGCAGAATTAAATTAACATTAGGTGATGTTGCTTAAGTTATAACCAGGCCACGGCTGAGAACTGTGATATACAACTTCTCCCACTTCAACACGAGTCTCTTCCCATGTTTCTCTTCTCACAGCTTCCTCCAAGCTTTCTCCTGGCTAAATGAAACAAGGGTAGAAACTAATTAAATTTTTGTATTGAAGGAAAAAGGGATCAAATCTAAAACAACTACGAAATGATCTCCAGACAAAAATGAATTCTTAAGCTCAAGAAACCTGGCCTTACAGACATCATTTTTCCTTTCAAGGAGAAGGTTGAATTTTGCAGATCAAAAATTAGAGTTTTTGTCTGTCAGCACCTATAATACTGACCAATTTACAGAACCAAAGGAAGTTCAAGAATTCCAGACCACATAAATGTGAGGCTTTAAGGAACACAAACAGAAAAATGTCAATTTAGCAAGCTGTGCTTCCTCATGCTACAACAACAGAACACCTTTTTGAGTCCCTATAAAATAAAAGGTCTTAAAACTGTCGAAATGTACCTCTGTGAAACCTGATAAGCAAGTATATAATCGATGTAGACGCATTGGTCGTTTAGCCAAAAGAGCACGGTCATTCTCTCTATCAATTACAAGCATAATGACCACCTACATAAGATCATGTAAGCAATAATTGAGCAAACACTTAATCATCCTTTTATCAAATCAACACTTAAAAACAGAAGGCAACTAACCGGATCAACACGTGGGTAAATCTTTTTTTTGCATGAACCATTTGAACATTGCTTCCGTCTCCCAGCTTCCATAGGGACTGTTTTCTCACCACAATGTCCACAAAATCGCGAAATATTATGCCATTCAATCATTGCCTTAGCCTGCCCAGGCCAAACCCATAGTTATTAAGAAGTTGCACTGACATTGCTCCGACAGTTTCGTACACTAATTCACTATAAAAGTAATAATTTGATGAAAGGCCAACTAAAAGAAGATAAATAGATAACTACGAATTTGACTCCTCAATACAATTACGCATTTTACAGTATAAAATGGTTGATTAAAACCCACAGGTACAGTCACCAATTAAAGTGATAACTTTGATAACTTAATATAACTTAATAGTCCATATTTATAATTTTTAGTTCTCACAGTAACAAGAGTTTTTATTTTATATGCTTCATATATATATATATATATATATATATATATATATATATATATATATATATATTCGAATTTGTAGCTACTTTCGTTATAATGAATTGAGAAATCCATGTACATGTGCATATTATGTAACAAAAAAGCTTAATGGATTGATCATGTAGCAAAATGAACTTACATGACCAGCAATAGCCAAGTTTCCCATTGCTTGCAAATCGGACCAGTCGGTAGCCACCATGAGCGTTCGAAGCTCCACAAAACGCAAACCCGTTTTGCTACCCAATTCAATTACCTCAGCAGAAACATCGATTGCCCAGTAAACGGCGTCGTCCTCAGCACTCGAATTCAGATACACCAACGAGTCCACACTCAACTGGGCACCGGAATTGTCGTAAATAACCCTGAGATCGTCCAAGCCAACCCAACCAAGATGCCAAATCGGCGGCGAGTCGCTGGAGCTGGCCTCGGAAGAAGCCAAGGGCCTCCCATTTCTGAAAGGCAGTACCTTGAAGCTCAGGGAGGGATACGAATGAGTATTTGGTTGACCAATTCGCGCGTTGAGGGCTTCAAGAGCAGCAGAGGGTGGAAGGGGGTGGCCTGAAAGTGAGAATTTGGAGAGAAGAGGGTGGCCGGCGAAGGCATGGGAGTGAATTTTTATGGACATGGTTGTAGGAGAAGTCTTGCTTTTGCGAGAAAGCTCTTGTTAGAGATAACGGGGTTTGGTGGGAGAGTCTGTTATGGAAGAACAATTTTGCAAAGCATCGGAGAAACTTAACAAGTTCAAGTTTTGCTTCCATTTTTGATAGGTAAAAGGTAAAAAGGAAGGGTAGTAAATGTAGGTGGTGGTGATTGGTTGTGCAAGAGTATCAATGGTGACGACACGTGTCACTTTTTCAGTTTCAGGTCCCACTCACGACTTGGCTACACTACAAACCATAAAAAGAAACATCAAAATACTAAATATTTTCTTATTCTTTTATGAATGTGTATTTTCTTTAGAACGTGAATCTACGAATATGATATGATATTTTTTATTTTATTTAATAAGAATGAATTTAGAACACATGTTGTTAGAGTAAAAGTTCAACCTTCTATAACTTTGACTAAGCGTCAAAACCAACTTATGTACAAATATAAAATCTATTTATTCTAATGGTTGCTATCCTTATTATTTTAAATAAATTATTTCCAATATATTTTAAAATTATTTGTTTTCAATTATACACATAAATTAATTGATAAATGATTTTTCATGTTTTAATTAGTTGTTTCAAGTTTAAATCCTAAATATGGAACTACATTATATATAGTTAGAAAATAATAATTCAAATTTTGTCTCACTTTTTATAGACCCCAACAATAACAATGTTTTTTTTTTTTTGTGTTCTAATTATTATAGGAGAAAGTTCTCTAAATACTCCGACATTCCAAAAAAAATTCAAATCAATTTAAGATTAAAGTCGTGTGATCAAATCTATATTTATAGATATAATAATAGATTTTAAAAGTTGGACTTATTTATTTGTTGAAATATTATAAAAAAAATTGAGTATTTATTATATTGATTATAACAAAATCTAGTATATATATTATATTGGTTACAGTAGAATATGAGAAATTTATTATATTGATTATAATAGAATTGAGTATTTATTATTTTTTATGGTTACCCTTGATAGAATTGACTATTTATTGTTCTTGATGGCTGTCGGTAAAATCTAAGGGCTCCCACGTCAGTCTTACAGTAAAGTCTCAGACAAATTTTATCTTATTTGAGTATATAACTATTTACTATAAAAATAAAAAATATGATTTAAAAAATAATACTTATGTATTTAATTTAGTTTTTCCATTAAAAGGTAGTAGTAATTTTTCTACTTTTGTCTATTTTAAACTTGTGTAACAGCAAACACATGTCAAATAATTCAAAGGAAATGATATAAATATGTTAATTCCGATTATTCTACTCCGATAAGATTAAAATCATTGTGTCAACCAAGAAGAAATTAAGAAGAAATGATATAAACATCTTTAGTTGATTATTCGACTTTTGAAGATAAGATTATCCTCTTCTTTTCTATCTTGAAAGTGAATTTTTTAGATTTTTTTTTATTGTTTGGGAGAATATAAAAACTTGTTTTATAAGTTTAAAGAAATAAATTTAAGTTAATTGGAGAATGAATATATTATTATTTAAAAGTTATAAATATTAAATATATTGGAAAAGAAATATATTCTTCATTTAGTTAACATATTTCATCTTTCTAAATATATAAAATTTTGTAGGTTTTTTTTATAGATTTATAATGTTTATTTTTTTTTCCTTTTTTCAATTAAAGTTTACTGATAGAAGGTGACAGAAAAAAAAAAAAAGAAGATAATTTGATCCATTAGAATTTTTGTTTTAAGTTAGTTTTTTTTAATTCTGCTTTTGTTATTGTATGTAAGGAGAATTCTCAATCTGAGTAAGTCTTGTTTAACAACGACTTTAAAAAATTGGTATCGATACAACTCATTTTTTAAACAAATTGTAATTTTTTTAACATGACCTGGTTTGATATCGAGCCAATGGGCCAATGAGCTATTTTGGGTTGCTTTAAAAAATAAAATAAAATTTAAAAACAAAAATATATATTTTTAAAATTTAAGTCATATTGAATTTAGATTTGAATTTTAGGTATAAAAATTTCATATATAAATAAATATAAGTTATAATAAGCATTGTTAAAAAATAATATTATTTTATTTTTGTAATTATAATTATTATATTATAAATGACTTAAACCCATTTAAACCAAAGGCCGAATAGGATGGCTAAAAATGGTTTGATTCAATTTAGGCCACAAATTTTTTTTCCTAACTCGTTTTGAGGGGTTTTTGGACCTGTGTGTCATGCCGAACTTATTTTAACAATTCTAAATGCATGTATAGTTTTTGTATTTGCTTAATAGCATGTTTGGACCGAATCAGACCTTTATGAGAAAGTTTGAAATTCTCTAGTTTTTCTTAGTCTTTGGAATAATTACTTAAAAACACAAAAATGGAGGTAATATAAACTAGTATTAAATTGAAAAGAATTTAAAGTTGGAACGAAAAGAGTTGGTTTCTAATTTTGCCTTCACACAGAAATTGTGAGTAATTTGGGGGGGAAATTTGTGCTATAGTAACTCTATTTTTGAATGAATAGATTAACGATTGAGTTTTATATAATTAGAAGAGAAGTATATGATTATTGAAGTGATGTTTGTTAGAAATTTTATGATTATTATATTTGGATATTAAAAATGATGCAAATGAATTGAATTGACTATAAAATGGTTTGATTGAATTGGATGATGCTGTGATTAGTTGAAATATGTGAAAGAGATGTTATATTAAATAAGTTAATATTTTTTAATATTAAGTATATGAAGTTATTATTGAAAAAATATTATTTTTTCATTACTGGTATAATCACATTAACTAAGAATGGTTTGAAATAGGTTAGAAAAACTTAATTTGATTTGACTAGATACCTAAAGATTATGAATTAATATATAATATCTATTACAATTTTTTGTTGGTTCACAATACCATTCTCTATAATAGTCAAACTTGATATGTAAACAAATAATGTTACATGTTTAAACAACGATTTCTTTTAAAATTTTAATTATGTAAACTATAACCGTTAATGTATTAAATTTATATAATTATTTACTTTCTCAATTATGAAGCATAATGACCACATATTATTAAAAAAAAACATGTTGAACTTAAAAAAATTATAAAATTATTGAAAAATAAATGTCCAAGGGTCTTATTAAAAAAATAAATTTTTTAATAAGTAATTTATTGTGTTATGTCTATAATAATATAATAAAAGTATAATTATTAATAGACATCTTATAGTAATTTTTTTTTTAAAAGATTCCAAGTTAGACTAAACCTTTTAAAAAAAATTATAACCATTCTTTCATAACTAGTTTGGTCAGTTTTAATTAAAAAAAAATATGGTTAATTATAATTACGGTCAAACCTGAATCTCAAACAGCTGTATTTAGATGCAATTATATATCTTACCCACTATGCAGGAAGTGGTGTCAGGGAGATTCATGCAAATCTTATAAAAATACACAACCCTTCTGTTACAAAAAATTCATACATATGGTATGGTGGAACTGTAGAAGAAGAAAACGTAACAAAGGCCAGATAATCATATTCCATGTATGAGTAAAAATAGAATACTATAATTTAACTATTTAAGACCTGGGTTCGGTCCAGAAATTTTGACAATTGATGAACTCGAATCAGGATCCCACACAATTCAGAATTTGGTTTTTTCTCACCAATATGGCTTACTTCCTAAACCCATCAAAATCCCAATGTACAATGACAATTGCACATCTCTAATTAGAAAAAGAAAACTATAACAATTAATAGAAAAAAATAAGTAAGAACAAAGAAATCTATAAACTGATCACCATCAATCAGTGATCACACCTCAAAATTCTGTGTCTGCAGTGAAGAATTCAATCTCTTAATCCAATTGATGAGAGTTTTCAAGAGCGCAGACTTCAATTTAGATTCCCACTCTACCTGGCAAGTTGTGAGTTAGGGGTAAATCGTCAAGCCAATCACCATAAATTCGGTTGATTTTCTTGAGTCCCTTCCACTTCAGCAAATACTTCTTGCCCTGCTCCTCTTCATTTACAGGAGGTTCACTAATTCTGTGACTAGGGAGTGCATCATTAAAAGGAACTGATGTTAAGGTTGGAATAGTGGCTTTACTTGTAATTGGAATGGCACCTGCAGTTTCTGCCTCATTGCGTCCACCAGTAAATTGTAGCTCTGATTTGCAACACAAAAAATACTAAGGAAATTGTAGCTCTGATTTACAACACAAAAAATACTACAAAAAAATATTAAGGAAATTGTAGCTCTAATTTGCAACACAAAAAGCGTATGCACATTTTGCTCACCATAAGAATATAAACATTTTGCTCACAATGCTTACAATAACGTATACACATTTTGCTTACAATAACGTATGCACATTCTGCTCACAATAAGAATATGGACATTTTGCTCACAATAAGAATATGGACATTTTGCTCACCATAAGAATATGCACATTCTGCTCACAATAAGAATATGCACATTCTGCTCACAATAAGAATATGCACATTCTGCTCACAATGCTTACGATAAGAATATAAGGTAATTATCACATACTAATGAAAGCACATCCAAATTCTTTTTAAGCGAGACATCAAATTTAAGCCATTAGCAGAAATCAAGACATCAAATTTGTAAGCCATTAACATAAATCAAGGGATAAAGACTTATGCGGAGGCAATAACCGGATGCGGAGGCAATAACCGGAGGCAATAACCTGATATGTTTAAAAAGACATAAATACTCTAGTGGGAAATGTGGTAAGACTACTATAAACTTCAGTCAATCAGCAAAAATTTACTTTGCAAAGTGAAAGTAGTTAACATCACATTAGAGTAATAGTATTCTAATACATTAGAAAAAAAGATAGTAAGAGAAAATCTAGTCACATCAACTAATAATACACTGATTCAATGGAATGCAATGAGTAATCAAATGATCAAATACTGAATATGTGACATATGCCTTAGACAAAGACTTTTTGAACACATTACAATTACAATCAACATTGTTGCACCAAGTAACCATGTTCATATACAACAACCAAAATGACACGACACATGTATATGTATCTTTTGTTTGTTTAGGAAGTTTAGGAAGCAATCGTTGGAGATTAAATCACTAACATTTCTTCTACGATAATTAACTAATTTTCTACATAAATTCTCTCATGGATCTTTTTCAAAAGATAAATTACACAAATTGATTTTAACTTACACAAGAAATTCAACCTAACTTTCTTCTCCTACAAGTGATTAAGCAAAATTTTAACCAAATAAGGTCTAAATCAAGAACTGATTTCGAATTATATAACAGAATGTAGAACCAGAACCAACAATCAATCAAAAAGGGGAATTCGAAGTACCTGCATGCCCATGGGCAAAGTGACAGTCATCCCCAAAGGGGCAATGGCCTGTTGTCTCAAATTTGATGCACAGTTTAGTCTTCCAATAAGTGGACTTAACATTCCCCCGGGAAACATTCAAGCCAGTGTTCACAACCCTATTACTCTCTGAACAATTAAAAGGATCACCATATGCCTTGGGGGATCCATTAGTTCCGATATTTATAGCCGTGCTTTCTCTATACCTCCCCGAATCATCCCTGAACTTGGCAGGGTCTTCATGAAGAAAACTACACTTATCACCATAGGGGCATTCCTCCCCATTATAATACTTCTTGCACAGCTTCATCTTCTGTATGATTTTCTGGTCATCATCCCAATTTCCGGACGGCAGCCGCTCCTCATTGCGCAATCCAACAAGCTCTTGCCAGTTCGGAGGTGGCTGCCTCATGTCCTCAACCCCATGTGCAAAGTTGCAATTTTCACCGTTTCTACAAGCCCCAATTCTGAACTTTGCACACATGCGAGTCTTGAAGAAAATGTGGCTGGTTCCCTTGTTAACACTGGGGTTCTGAGTGGTCCTTGGAGGGCATGGCATTGCATAAGAGTGGTTGTTATCACCAATCCTTGCCCTCTTGAACGAAGGGGGTTGATCCTGAGGTGAATGTGGCTCCAAAAATGGCTCCAACAATTCGTTGTTATTTGGGAATTGAAGCCTCACTTCAATGGCATCTGTGTCTGTGGAGAATGACGTTGGTGACATCATAAAGGATGGAATGTGGTCAGAGAAACTCATCACGAAATTTTGATCAATTCTATAAAATCTTGATTCTATCTTGATTTGATTCTCAGCAAATGGGCTTCAAGAACCAATAATACACTGATATTCAATCGAATGCAATGAGTAATCAAATGATCAATACTGAATAGAAAATAAAGAAAAGGAGAAAGGCTAGACTGTGGCCAGTTTCTGAGAGGGAGGAAGATCAAATCAAAAATTGAGAAGACTGAGATGATAATATTGGAGAGAAAGTAATTGGGTGATCAAAGTTTGATCTTTTAGGGATTGATCAGCAGTATTTAAAAGAAGGGGAAGAAGAGAAAGGAAGGGAATGTGGGGAGGCAAATGGGAGGTTTAAGCTTTTTGCTGGCATAAGAAAGTCAAAACCCTAGCCGCCTATCTAACCCTGATTTTAACAAGAAATTATGTAAAAAGATAACAGAAAAGAAAAATATATCATAACTGAATTATACATGAAAATATTTGATTTTGATGAGAACAAAATCTGATTTTATTCAATTGGATTTTGGATAAGTTTGTTTAGATTTAAAAAATAAAAAAGTAAATTATTCTTATAAAAACAAAAAAAATGTTTTTTTAATTAAACATTATGAAGCATTAAGATGAATTTTCAACTATTTATGTTTTTTTTTAATTTAAAAGCATCTAAAAATACAATAAATGTTTTTTTAAGTCATCTAAAAATCAAAGAAGTTCACCCTTTATCCAATTTTGGTAAGAATGCTCTTTTTACAAGATAATATTATATTTAAAAAAAAATATTGTTTCCATGCATATTTAAAAGGAGTGATTGATTGTTTTTAAAATAAAATAATTTAAATAAAATTGAAAGTTTAATATGTATCAAGCAATAATTTTATATTCCGGTAAAAATATATTCTTATTCAATCTTCATGTAAGAGAAATATAAAAAAACATGGTAACAATAACTTTCCATGAATCAGTTATACTTAAAAATAAGTTTTAAAATCTTGATATCGGAATGTAAATACTTATATCCAAATAAGGAGTGTATTTTTAATCCTTGAAATAAATACACTCTATATTTCATCCTTAGTTGTGGATTTATAGGTTGTACAAAATAATTATTATCTGTAAATAATAAGTTATATATTTTTTTTGTATTGTAATTTATTTATTAATACAATTAGTAATCTCTTTGATTCCAATAGAGTTTAAATTATGACATGATGAGGATTCATATCCTTATAATTTATAAATAAGAAGAATTTAGTAATTATTTTTTCATACTATTGTTTTGTTAATATTATGTTGAAGTGAGATAATGATCATGCATTATCATATTGATAAATTTTGAATATTTTAGTTAATGATATAATTATGCCTAAGAAAAGATAATGTTCGAGATTTGTGAGAAACAAAAGTAAAAATAAAAAGTAAAGGCTAAAAGCTTCAATTAAATGAATTAATTATAAATATTCAAAAATAGTGATAACAGGTCTACATAATAACTTAAATTCGATATAAAAAATAAAAAATGATATAATAAAGTTACCGGAAATTATTTTAACAGGCATGCACACACATGAAACAAAAATTTTAGATCCTAAATACATATTATTATTTATTTGAATAGAATTTTTAGAAATGAATTATAGTGTTTTTAAATGAAAATCAAAATTGATCTGTTTTAGGGAAATGAAAATTATTTAAGTCTGTACATTAATTTATTTAAGTCATTAATGAATGTTTACTTTTAATTTAAAAATTAATTTTAAACTCTTATCTTTAATATAATATAATTCAATGATAATATATATATATATATATATATATATATATATATATATATATATGTTATATATATATATATATATATATATATATATATATATATGTATGTATGTTATATATATATATATATATATATATATATATATATATATGTATGTTATATATATATATATATATATATATATATATATGTATGTATGTTATATATATATCATGTATAATTTTTCATTTTTGGTATACATATTTTATATTTCTATTTTTATTTTCATTATATTTTAAAAATAAAAAATAAAAATAAAAATAAAAATAAAGTAAACTTTTTAAATACTAAAAATGACTTTGGTGTAATCATCAATTATTTTCTATGTAATCACCATTATTAAATATAATTTTTTCTATAAAAAGATATAAAGTCACTAAGTTTTTCGCTCGCAATATTTAATGAAGATTTTCTAATTTACTATTCACATTTCATATTCATAATTTATCCTTACTCATAAAGACAATTTTATTTTAGTATATACATTTTATATTTCTATGTTCATTATATTTTAAAATAAAAATTATAATAATAAAAATAAACTATCAAAATAATAAAAATAAACTATCAAAATAATAAAAGTGACTACAACTACATACTTCAATACCAAAACACATTACAAAATACATGCATTTATTCAACAGTTATAAATCACTCACTACTATTTTTATATAATTATTATTAATTTTATTTTTCTTTAAAAATATAAAAAGATAACTATCTACTATGTCAAATTGCCAATAAAATGTTTTGAATTTAATAATGCTCAAAATACACCTTGGACATAAGTTAATAAAAGTTTATATTATATTTATCCATCAAATTAGGCTTCATTGTCATATTTACAGTTATATTAATTAATGTAATGTTGTAATTTAAAGGAATATAACTGGAATATAATAATTCTTGATGTGATTTAATGTGAAAGTTTATAATATTTGATTTCATATTACAATGGTTCATGTTTAAAAAATTAATATATGTATTTAAATTTAAAATAAACTTAATTTTCCTTTTTTCCGAAACATATATTACAATGATTTTCATTTATTTAAAACTAAATATGACCAACTTAATTGAATATGTTTCAATTTTATTATGTATTTAATTTTCAATTTTAGTTAAATTTGTTTCAATTATATTTTGAATCTAATTATATAATTTTAATTCAATTTTATTTTGAATTTAATTCTACAATATGAATTTTAAGACATTTTCATAAGAATTTTTGGAGAGAGAATAAGAAATAGAGAAACCATCATAATTTCTTTTTGAAAATACTCACACGTTGACCTTGTTGGATTAGAAATAAAAGAACATACTTATTTACACCATATTAGATCATAAATGGAACATCATATTTTTTTTTACATAATATTAAAGTTGTATTTTTTCAAAATGTGATCAACATAAAGGAATGAAGTTAGTACTTTATATGTTTATTACATGAGTTCAAAAGTTTTTATCAAATCACACACTAAAACAGAGAAAAATATTTGGATGTAGGTGTCCTACAATTTAAAGGAGTTTCATAATTTTCTAGAAGTACTTACACTTTAACCTTGGATTGCAAATGAAAGGACATGTAACTGTACCTGTATTTTTTCAAAATGAGAGAAAACATGAACACATGAGTTCCTACTTTCCTTTTTTTTAAACAAGTTCAAAAGTATCATGCAAATGTCATACACTTTAAAAGAACTCCATAATTTTGTGGAAGTACTTCCACTTGAATCAAAAATGGAAAACCTTAACACAATATTAGGTTGTACTTTTTTAAAATAAGAGCAACATGAACGCATGAGGTTCATACTTTTCGTATTTGTTACGTGAGTCAAAAGTCTTTCTCAGCAAATCACATACCAAAATAAGGAAACTATATGGAAGTGAGTGTCATACATTTTAAAAAAGCTGCATAATTTCCTGCAAGTATTTCTACTTTGACCTTGTTGTTAGGTATCCAAGTGTGAGTCTAAATCCCACATTGAGTGGAATGAGAAAGTTGAGTAACATATCAGAAAGAAGACCCACAAACCCAATGCCTTAAGGTTTTGGGTTAAAGATGGTGTCATTCCCTTATATGGGTTTGACTCAGTTCTCATTCTTGTGAGATCTTTGCCCTCTCGGATTACCCAACAAGTGGTATCAGAGTGGCGGTGACCGGCTCATACGAGTGCAGTTTGATCCCTGTATCGAAAGTCTTTTTGACGGAGGTTTCAGGCAAGCATGTCCCATTTAAGTGTGTAAACAACCGCTCGAGGGAAAGTGTACTAATGTGAGTTTTGGGTTGAAGGTGGTGTCATTCTCTTATATGAGTTTGGCTCATTTCTTATTATTGTGAGATCTCTCCGCTTTTGCCTCCTCAGATTACCTAAGACTTGTTACACCACAAATAGAAAAATATGCTTCTTTACATAATATTATAACTATATTTTTTTAAAATAATTGCAATATGAACCCACGACCTTTTTATTACTCACTAAGAAATACTAGAATGTCATTGAATTTTAAGAACACTGTAAAATAAGATGATAAAAAAGAGTAATATAGGAAGATTCAAAATATTTACAACGCCATAAAACCATTTATTTGGAAAATTTTTTGAAGTTAGGGAAGTTAGACTAAAACTTATTCAGGTAAGCTTTCACATTATGTATGTTGTTTGTACCACAAAATAAAACGAGTGCCCAAGAGGCCCACGAGCCACTTTCCAATAATACAGATTATAGTATATGTAAAGCATCCAATAACTTCATTCCAAAGTCATTTTTGAAACAAATTAGTGTTTAAATTCTTGTTATATGAGATACTCTTATTTGCCTTTCTTCCCTTTCCAATTTCCAAGAGGCAAATTTCAGTGTTATTTATTAGTATCACTGTTACTTTAGCAGCAACAAGCCTTTCATAAAGTTCTTCAAAGCTGTTGTCACGTTTTCAGAAAGGAGTCAGGGAAGTCTTATTTCACTACTATGTTCTAAAGGTGGACAAAACAGACTGGATTTGGATTCAGGGGAGATTGATGCTTGCATGTCATGTTGCATGAGCCATAGTAAGTATCTTCTTCTCACATTTTCCAAGATAACTCTACAACTTATTAGTATTTTAATGCCAAGAATTGTCTCAAGATGGGATTCTTGATTACAACTAGAAAAGTCAGAGAAACTAGCCTGCATCTGCATGTCTGCATATTATCAAGCATTTACTGCACATGCCCAGGTATTTTTCAATAGCAGCTGTACTATAGTTTCATGGCTATTGGGTCAGTTTAAGTAAACAGTAATTAATGTAATTATATGAAAGCTTACTTAATAAAAAATAGTGATATATTTACTTAATTATCTGTCATGACATTATTGATTGATTTAGATATTACTATTATTATCATTATAAAAAGTTGCCAATAATTTGTATTTAGAACAAGGGATGTCAAAACATCCTAGAGTATGTGAAACTTAAAACAACTTACTGAAATAAGTTGAAAAGACTCTTATTAGAGCTACAAACTATTTTCATAAGTCTAACTAAATTCCAATAAGTTATTTCATATACCCCTCTTAATATTAAATACTGTCCTTTTCACTTTGATTGTTGTGCTGTTTCGTGTGTAAATTCTCTAATGTCCATTTGGGAGGATTAATGATGTATGAAAATAAAAGAGAGCCTTTATCAGTTCGTTGACACACTTTATCACTGGGGTGAAGTCAATCGTGACAGCTTTAAAGCAAGGAAACAAACGAGTACATACTACCCAAGAAGAAATTGTCATAAAAAATTGTCTTAGCCTATTGTCTTCTCTATCCATCTAATTTCATTTTGGCCGGAAGGAAAATAGTTATTCTGATTAACATGTTTAATAAATGTCATGTGATATGTTATATGTTTTTTTAAATTCCTACTCTACTGTTCTTTTTCATTTTTTTCGCCTTTTATGTTAACCTTTTCTTGGCAAAGTACAAAATATAGTTAAGGAATGTGACATTGCAGATTTTAGATGTCTCTTGAAAGTGATTCTTTAGTTTTTTTTTTTTTTTTAACTTAAAAAATCCTTTAATCCCTTCATTATTTTGCATCATCTAATGTGCTCCAACAAGATAAAGGAACCTTGAGAAAGTTATTGTTTATAAATAGTATTACTTCCTTAATCTGGTCCGTCATTTTCCTAGATGAAGATACCAGAAAGGAAAAGCAGCCACTGTATTCAGATAGGTAGTCCAACACTTTGGATCCTTGCAATATGCTGGGGGAACTAGTTCATTAAAAGTGGGGTCCTCTCTTAACATCTTCAAAGCATATAAACCAAAAGCTAGCTTAATGAAAGCCCAGAATATTTTATAACAGGGCACAGTGAGAAAGAAAGAACATATATATGCTTTTTAGTCAACCTCCACTTTCTAAAGTTGCTATGAAGTCAGTGAAGGTTACAAAAAGATAATGAAGCACTATCATGATTTGAAATTTAGAATTCCTTCCCAGTTTTAGTGCTCAATATGTACTCATGCCCCAGCAACAAATTAATTAGTATAAATCATTATGTTTGATTTGTTTGAATTGAAGTTCAATTCACACATGTATGCTTTTGTGTGCTGCATTAGATTCTTGCAAGTTTAATTATTTCCTTGCTCAGAACTTATACATATTTGGTCTTGATTAGAGATTAGGCTGGATTTTGAAGCCAACTTCCCAAATAGGATCTTTGCATGTAAACTCATTTTGATTTCTCTTAGTGTCGTTGAATCTGTTGCTCATAGTGATCCATGACTTGGGTCTGATTTCTCAGTCTGATGTATGAATTATGAAAAGCATTCTTTGGACCACCCCAACTGTAACAACTCAACAAAATAGATGTTCCCCCCCAGCACACAATGTCTCCCTCTCGCCTTTCCACTCTCTTTCACACAACTTGTGTTAAAAATACAGAAGCAACTATTCATGAACACTTGCATTTGAATTGGTCGAGCTAACAAGGGAAAGTTTGGGGAGGAAGGGTTAACAGAAGGTCTTAACGTTTAATATGGAAAATAAAGTATATGGATTTCATAACCTTCTTGTCAGTACATCATCTAGCAAGAAACAATGACAGCCGGATACCATATTCCTTCCTAATGAAAAAACATTGCTATGATTCTAACAGAGGCCTTCATCCATGATTTATCTAGAACTCGACATAGGAAAAAAAAAGATAGGGTAAAGTTAGGATAAGACAGACGCCAAGGGAAAAATCAATGACATTGCTGATCTTGTGAAATTTCTTCTTTCAATCTGCACCACCTGAAAGAAAAGTAATAAATATGTCATTGGAGTTTAGGTTAAATGGTATGTTTTAGAAAGATCTTGGCTATATTTTTCAGAAAGAACAAATGAAACGTCATAACACTAAACTTTTCTCACCAAAATCCCTTGGCATTTTGCACTTATAGCATTCTGTCCTGCTAGCGTAATTATGCACTCCACATCCAAGTCTGTTATATCAGAAAGAGAAAAGAAAAGGTGAAATACTTTGAATTAGAAAGATATTTTTAGGACAAAATTATTTGTATCATATTTCATATTTTATTTGTTGAATGCAACAAAATAACTGAATTCTTTTACACTGGCCACCATCCGTACTGTAATTATCGTCTCAGTCTACATGCTTATGTGCAACTTTGGTTATAATTCTGTCTTTCTTTGGGAGGAAGCAAAAAAGATTGTACCTTCTATACAATGCAGCTAGTGTGTACATCAGTCACATGTTATTAAATTACATTGTTCAGATTTTATGATAGTTATCATAGATTATTGGTGCATTTAAGTAATTGTACCAACCATCTTGAAAGCTTAAAATGTGATGACAATGTAGAATAAAATAGAGACACTCTTCCGAATACTGAAAATATGAGGATAATGTGAAAAGACCTTGGGCAAAGCCAGTCTCCAGTCTTCCATCCTGGGGGGAAAGTGTCAGATCCATAACCTGCAGAGTTGTTGGCATATGCTGAAGAATAATCATCTTTGATTGCACCACATCTGTAGCAGTTTGATCGACTGGCATAGTTGTGACCTCCACAGTTGCAAAACCAGTCCCCTGCCAAAGCCTCAGTCCTGTTGTATCTGTAGGTTGAAGGGTCAGGTCCTCCATATTTGGGGTATCCACAACTCTGGCATGCTTCCCTCTTCTTGAAGTTTATGTGCTGGCAAACACCACACATCCAATCTCCTCCAGACCAGCTCATTTTCCTGATCAATACACACACATGAAGTTGTAAACCAGAATTTTTTGTTCCATCACTTAGTGTAACCAGATAAGGATTATATTTGCATGCAGCCTGGTCACACAGTAATGGAAATATTATCAATCCTTGTTTTATGCGTTATGACCCTAACTTCTATAAAAGGCATGCAATTTTTTATCCATATATAGGTTAATTGCATCAGGAACTAGTGTCCTAGGAGATAGAATACTCTGTCAAGATAGCATATCAATCTTGTCAATTTTTCTACTCTACTCAATCTATTCATTGGAGTTGAACGTTAAGGTTCCACCACACTGCATTAACAAATAAATTCACACATAAAATACGAATGACAAGCATAGAAACAAGAAATTTACCCTTGTGAATAATAGAAGTATAACGCGAGAAATGAGTTGTTATTGGTATAGTAGAGGTTTTAGGATAGCTTGAGAGTAAAGATGGTGAGTGTGTTGCTTGTGTTGTGAAGCTTTATATACTGGTTGTAAGAGCTATTGCCTCGGACATAAATGCCTGTTTTGGTTCCCTGGTAATCTGGAAATGGTTTTCTTCACTAGGGATTCTAAATGAAAGAATTTACTGGAAGATGTGGATGAAAATATGTACAGTGTTGGCTTGTTATTCTTAGAAATGGTGGGAAAGGTGGGTAATAACTAATAATAATAATAATAATTATAATAATAATAACAATAATAGTGCATGCATTTGCATTACACGTTTATGTTTTGTATCTAGTCTTTTGGCCCATCTTTACGTGATTCCTATGCATTATTGAGAGGAACATATCCAGGGGATGTAAGGCTATATGAGGGGTAGTTGTTATGTGGTAGGCTGAAAATCTACTACAGAATCCCGTATCTCTTTAACCCCACCAAAGGCTTAACAACAATATGAACTCATCCCACCCAATAGCTATCTGATTCATGCATCGTAAATAAGCCTCCTTCAATGGGTAGGCTTATGCAGTGGTGTGTTGTGCTGTGCAGTTAAAGGGGGAGTAGTGATAGTGAAATTATTATTATTATGGGGAATTGATTCCAACCTCATGCACATCCATTTCCATCTTCTTTCCTTTGTTTCAATTCCTTTAGGACAATAATTGAAATGCCATTCCAATATTCATATCCATTGCCAACACTTTCTTTTCCTTCTTTACAGTATTTCACATTCTGCATTTTTATACACTTTAAAGCTCCTCTTCTTTCTTCTTTTCATTCATTTGCTCTCAGTTTAGAATTCTTTTCAGTGATAAAATCGACAGAAAAAAAAAAAAAAAACCTCAATATCTTACTACATATTAATATCTCGAAAAAATAATCTTTCACATTAAAGATAATGGAGTCATAAACAAATTTCTCCAATCCGACAAGCACCGTCACTAGCAAATGTTTTCATTCTCTTTTATATATCATTACTATTATTTTTTTAGTGTAAAAGGAAAGTGCAAAGAAATATTTTGTTATGCAGCGGCTCGACGCTGGGAAAATTCGAAGGTGAACCTATGTAGGTTTCAAAAAAGTGCTACAGCGGAATCAAAGTCTTTGGCCCTCCAAACTAATATATACACGAATGGATCATAGAGTAATTATATTTATGTATTATTTCTATTCTATTCTAATTATTTTATTATAACATATTTGTCACTTTTTTTCTTCTTCTCATTTTTCTCTTCTCTGTTCCAGTTCACCTCAAGAATGGGCTGAAGCATCATCATACTTTTCCACTTGCCATAGCTACACTGTTTAATATTCATGTAATATGTTGGCCTATAAATAATATTTTTTAGTATTAACATGCTTATTTTCTTCACAGAAATATCACATCAGAATCAACTAAAATATTATATCTCAAATGTATTGATTGTCTATAATTGACATTGTTTTTCCTAATAATTCTCCACAATTCTATAGGTAATTTACTATTAATATATCTATTTTAGAGTTATTCTAAGAATGACATATGTTGCCATGTGATTGTCACGTGCGTGATTGTTGGTGTGGTATATATTACTGATGTGACATGTTGAATAAGTTGCGAATAGTGTTCATCCTTTAACAATATAAATTTGGTGGCAATAACAAAAGAATAATATATATATATATATATATATATATATATATATATATATATATATAAATATGTTAAAAATACTAATGATTAGTTATAAAAGTTAAATGCATTTCTTCTTCTACATTGTTTAAGATGATAATTTGCAAAGTGGAATATTTTGTATTCCTTTTGCAACTTCTATTATTCACATATTGAATTTATATGATATTTATTTTTTTAGTTTTAAAGCTGCTAACTAGTTTTAGTTTTGAATAGACGATTTTTTTTAAATGGAATATCAATCTTTTTTCTTTTCATGATTGATGATGTTCTCAAAAGTATTATATTCTTCGAGATATGAATATTGTTGTTTGTGTGGGTAATATAATGCATCATAGATTTGATAAATTTCTTTCTCTTTTATGTAACAAAGCATTAGTTGTTAAATATATGGGTCTTTCACATAATTAGGTTCAAAGGGGTGATGAATAAGAGTGTTGAGAACCTCATTATTCTCAAATGTTTTAATATTGTAAGACATTCTAAAGGTTTTTAAAGTGTTCATGATACAATGGAATCCTTCAAAGATAAACATTGTCAAAGACAATATTAATGAGGTTTCTTGTATTACTTTTAATTCAACAACTTGTGATGATATTTTTAAAGGTGGAAATAGAGAATATATAGGAAGTTATATATCTTTCATTGATAATGTTTGTCTTGAAAGCAGAAATTATAAAGCTATGTTGATAATTAAGTTTAGTGTGATGAAGTGGTGATTATCTGTTTGGTTGTAAATAGAGGTTGAAGTCCTTTAATAAACTTTTCCTAAAGGAAAGGATGAAATTATTGTTTAACTCTTGGTATTCTTTTAAAATTTCTAATATGTTAACATATTTAAAAATTAATTGGTGGAAAGATTTTATTTGATTTGAAAACTTGCAAATTAGGCAAGATATTTTTACATATCGGTATGAAATTTTGAAATATAGATTTCCATGATTATATCATGATTTGGTTCCCACTACCTATTTTTTTTCTTTGTTTTTATTAATATCCTAGTGTTTAAAAGTGCAGTAAATTATCAAATTAGTTAAAATGTCAAAGTTTTAAAGTGATGTCTAGAAGATAATAATCTTTTATAAATAAAATAATTATAAAATTTATATATATCCTTTTTGTGATGTTATAAAAGCTATTTTGTAGAAAAAAAAAAGTTTAAAGCACATTATAATTGAACTTATAAGGTTTAGAAAACCAAATATATGTGTATTACTTGCATAGTTATCAAAACCAAAACCAAATGTATGTGTATTACTTGCATAGTTATCAAAACCAAATATATATGTATTATTTGCATAGTTGTTAGTCGGTTTATTTTATGAAATATTTCATTCGACGATGGTCTTCAGTTGGCTGACTCTAAACGAAAAAGGACTAACTAAAGAGAAGGTTAGTGTTGCCTAATCCAAGATTATGAAATTAATTAGGACACCTTAATGATTGGGCCTTAGGCCCATAAAGAAGGCTCAACTCCAGGCTTAAAAATAAGAGCACCCGTTAAGGGGTAAAGATAATGTGATCCTGATCAAAGAACTTTTTATCTTATTTTGGACCGGTCACTAACTTGAGTGTCAGAATTGTGAGGACCTTTCTCAAGATAGAGAATATCTCGATCAAGGAGACTAGCTCACTGTATAAGTTAATTGATTGAGAAGATTAAAAACCGAAATAATGATTTTCTCGACAAAAACTTGAAATATTTGAGTGATTATACAAAGTTAACCGGCCTTATAATAACAAAAATATGTTTATGCGAATCTTATTTGATGTACTTTTGCTAATATTTATTAAATAACTTAGACATTTTCTTCCTCACACATCTCGTCTTTACTTCACTCTTTCTCTCTATTTATTACACCAAAATATCTGAAAAAGAAAACTATTTCAAAAGCACAGATGAATACTTAACTAAAGTCATTGCAAGACTTGTATAGCACAGATTCCACTATTTTCTTAGCTTCAACTCTCTTTTTTCACTTTCTCTAAATTGTTTGTTTAAAGAGTATTTGTTTTCCGGGAGAGCTAGTATTTGCATTGCATTGGTTCTTTGGTATCTCTTTAATTATTTTGTATTGTAAATCAGTATTTATTTTTTGACTTGATGGTGTGGGTTTGCTGACATGGCTGAAATGGATGGAATCCAGCGTGGGCTGAATGCTGGCTTGTAGGCCCAGGTTCGATAAGGAGGAATCGTAATCACTATTTTTCCGCAGACAAGATGAATATTCTGCTTGTATTGTCATCAAATAAAACCTTAGACTAACAGTTCATACCCCCCTCTATCAACCTTTTCTCTCTATTCTATTCAATAATACTTGGAGAATCCACACCCCAATACTGCCTCTAAAATATAGCCGTTGCTTTTAGAATTTTAACCATATCACAAATTTAGCATAATCAAGGTCTTTACGCCAATCTAAACCCAAAAATAGTCATCTCTATGTTTACCAGAGAATAAGCTACTTGGCATCTCAAAGAATTTTAGAAAGTCACATCAAGTTTTATGTAAAAATAATTATATAAAATGTTATGTGTCACACCACTGTATAAATATATCACGACATATATTGCTCTCAGAAGTAAATATACTAAATCATACAAATGATAAAGTAAAAATACGAGATGGGGATGGGTATAAGAGAAAAAATAATCATTTATTGTTTAAATAAAGAAAATGATGCTGGAAATTGATATTTTCATTCAATTTTGGAAATTAAATTTTGAATCTCTACTTTCCATATTGTCATTAAATTTAAGGTTGAATCTTCAGAACGTAATCAAGGTTTACTTGTTTAATCCTTTGATTTGATTTGAGTTTTTTTCAGAGTAATTAAGATAGAAGATAAACTCACCCAGTCGATTTCATCCGTTCGTACATGTAATGCATTATCAAATGGGTTATCTTTATAAAATTCAAACATGATAAAGTCACATGTTTAAATATATATTCTATGTTGTTTATGCTGTCAAAAGAAAGTTATTTATATCAGTTTTTTAGACCCATTCCGAATTGAATCAAGGACCCTATCTTTAGCCGGAAAGCCATGCGTTAATTTATTTAATTGATATATAGAATAACTAAAGTTAATTAAAAAATTGAAAAAAATATATTTTAGTCTATCAAATTTAAAAATTAATAAAAAGTTCGTGAAGTGACGCAGTTAGCATTTAACATGTATCTGCTTTAAACATTACGACCACAATTTCCACATGCAATGTAGCTAACTTTTTACTAAAACTTTTTCTCTCCTTCTCTTTCCTCTTCTCCATCCTCAGCTCATTGTCGTCGTCTCCAAGCCTCTTGTTACTCATGTTGGACCAATAAACCAATGCCTGCACCATCAAAATAACGTGCTTTAATGTTGTTTTTGTTACATGTTTCCTCTTCAATAGGTACTACAAAACAAGTTTTGTTTTCAAGGCAAGTGAAAGAAAAGGAAGTCCATGACATTAGAGAAAGAAAAAGAAGTGATGTATAATACAAAGAGTGCTCCATAATACTGTGAAGATAAGTTAATTTAAAACCTATTATTTGTAGTGCACCATGAATCAGTTAATGGCAAATCCTCACTGTTATTACAAATATTATGATATAATAAAAAATATTAATTAGATAACAAGTATATTACAGTATACAAATATTCGTACATCATTATTATTATTCAAAGGAGAGTAAACAGGGAATAAGATTTTGGAGTGCGAAAACACAATTCGTTTTCTCTAAAATCTATCTGAAAATCTCCATTCATGTCTCTGCCCTTTCCTTCTCTTTCAGGGTACTCCCATCTGATGTGTACTAAATAGGAACCAGCACCCCTCTTGTGTATTTTTTTTTTCCACCCTTTTTCTTGCCTGTTTCATATTTTCTCCATGCCTTTTTAGTGCTAATCTTTTGAGCTTTCTTTTTGTCCCTTCTTCTGCTTGATTTGCGGGTTTTTTTTGTTTGATTCTCATTTAATTTTCTTGGTTGCTCTTGTTTTCACATGATTAATGCTTTCATAAGATTAGTTCATGCTTACCCTGCATGCCCCTGCTCTTACACTCAGCATGGAAGAAGCCATATTTGACCAAGGGAGCAGCAATTCGTGACCTGATTCTTTGTCTCATTGTCCCTTGCTTCTTTCATTTAAATAAATAAAATGAATAAACGATAAAAGGAAGAAGAAGGAGACTAGAATAGAATTAAAAAGAATGAGGATAAAAATATTGAACAAATATCTGCCACATAGAAACTACACTCGTAGCCTTACCTCGCTCGGATATGTTCCTCTCAATAATGCATAGGAATCACGTAAAGATGGCAAAAGACTAGATAAACAAACGTGTATGCATGCACTGTTGTTACCCTTTTTCTCCACTTTCCACTAAAAACATCATTAGTGTAATTGCATTAAGATCGGTTACATAGATGTCACAATGTTATTCGACTTAACCACCAGTTTCCTATAAATATTATTTATTATGAGATTTTTTATAATAATTTACTTTTGTTACTATTTTCTATCTTATTCTTTATATATGGCTAAAATTCATATGCCTCTACTTGTCTACTCAAGAGGTGACCAAGTCATTGTAATAACTTTTTAATTATTTTTCTTACACTATTTCTTTATATGCAATCTAATAATATTAATTCTAAATTTCAGTGTAAAGTTTCACATTAAATAAGAATAAAAAATATTGTAATATATAAGAAAGAAAACTAACAAATCTATTATTTTAATATTTTAGATTTAAAGTGATGTCTTGATTTTATATATAATTTGTTTATGGTTCAAACTAGTGTGATGAATATGGAATGAACGTATGAGTGGATAAAGAGTCTTAAATTTGAGTATTCTTATATTAAAAGTCTTCTAGTATAATGATCATTACTTTTAATACTATGAAAAGATTATGAGAGAACACCTTATTAGGTGAAGAGTCTTGAATTTAATAACTTGTTCATGACTTAAATTGGTGTGGTGAATGTTAAAAGAACATGTAAGTAGGTAAAAAAATCTTAGATTTAAAGATTATTTATATTAAAAGTCTTCTAAAATAAAAGTTAGTTACCTTAAGATTATAAGATAAGTGAAGAGTTCTAAATTTGAGAATTTTTTGCATTAAAAAGTTTTACTACATGGACTACAAGTTCATGTAAAGTGTCTTTAATATTCGCATTCAAGTAATTCTACTTTAAGAGATTATTAGAAAATGAAAGAGTACTCTAATTTGTCAACCTAGTTTTTCAAAAACATCTTCTTACAACTACTTTTAATAATAAAATATTATATTTAAATGGTAAAGATCATGGTATTTTAATCAATAAATTTTCACATTCATTCTCTTTTCTTTTTTACAAAATATAAAAGTTTATGACTATATTGCCTCTGAAAGTGAGTTGTGAAATAGCTTGTAGAGTTTTTTATAAATGAAGTATTATAATAAAATAACATTTTAAGTAATTTTAATGTGGTTGTTGAAAAAATATAGGTATAAAATCATGATGACTCTTGTATTTAAGCCCCAGCACATTGAGTTTTACAACTAATATATAAAGTCTCACAATTCAGCAAGAGTGTCACCATCTTGACTCGTGCTATTGTAAAACTACTACTATAGTAACTCACAAGTCATTACTTGCGTAATACTTCTATTGCTCATAATTCTTCTTGAAAGGTAAACTTTTGTTTCTATACTTGCGTGGATGTTATGTGTGATCTTTCTTTGTTAATGGAACTTCATATTGGCTCAACTACTATGAATAGATTAAGTAGAGTACAAAAAATGACAATTGCTATGCTGTGCTACCACGACACTCTGCTCTATCACCCTAGACAGTAGTTCATATGCAAATAACCAAATACTGCATGCTCTTAATAGAAGCTAGGATCATCCCTTTTCTGTTGCACTGAGAAATGATGGAACACAAATTTATTAGTTTAGGACTTCAAGTGTGTGTATTGATCAGGAAAATGAGCTGGTCTGGAGGAGATTGGATGTGTGGTGTTTGTCAGCACATAAATTTCAAGAAGAGGGAAGCATGCCAGAGTTGTGGATACCCCAAGTATGGAGGACCTGACCCTTCAACCTACAGATACAACAGGACTGAGGCTTTGGCAGGGGACTGGTTTTGTAACTGTGGAGGTCACAACTATGCCAGTCGATCAAACTGCTACAGATGTGGTGCAATCAAAGATGATTATTCTTCAGCATATGCCAACAACTCTGCAGGTTATGGATCTGACACTTTCCCCCCAGGATGGAAGACTGGAGACTGGCGTTGCCCAAGGTCTTTTCACATTTTCAGTTCTCAAAATAGGATCTCTTTCTTATACTACATTATCATCATGTTAACAACTGCTTCACTTCAATCAAGTGCCTGCATTTAATTTGTGACTACAGCACTAACTATATCACCTACACCTCCAACTATCATAAAACGTGAAATATGTAATTACAATATCAAGAAATAAGATAAAATATGCAACAAATACTTGTATCCATAGTAATTTCTAACTAATTCAAAGTATTTGACCTTATTTTTTCCTTCTTCTTATGTAACAGAATGGGCTGTGGAGGGCATAATTATGCTAGCAGGGCAGAATGCTTTAGATGCAAAATGCCTAGGGATTTTGGTGAGGGACTCTAACTTTTGATGTTTCAGTTGTTCTTTGTTCAAAGTAGTCTCAGGACGACCTTTTCTTTTTCAATTGCTATTTAACCTCAGTTCCACTGATATACATTGCTTTTGTTTCTGGTACTGCAGACTAGAAGAAGGAAATTCTGATGAGCAGCAATATAATGATTACCCTCAACTTTCTTCTTCAAACAACATCCTATGATAAATCATGGATCAAGGCCCTCTGTAATAGTCATAGCATTGCTTTTTCATTAGGATGAAATAAGGATGTTATGTCATATTGCTTCTAATTACTAAACGTAGTGACAAGAAGTTTATGAAAACCATATGTTTTGTTTTCCATATTCATTTACTGAGATAATTAAGGTTTCGAACCTATTTTACTTAAAATCTTGCTTATTAGTTTCCCTTGTTAGCTTCTACAATCCAATAATTCAAATCAATTGCATTTGCATAGCATGAGTTGTTTTTCTCATATGGTTGAATTTCTACTTATAAAAAAATCGTGTAGGAGCATCATTTAATTAGTAGACAAATATCCATGCATATAATTACCAGTTAATGAAAATCATAAATTGTTCAAATTCAAAAGAAGGAATGAGAATAATTTTAGGAGGGAGGACTCAATAAGTTAGAATTAGTTATTTAAAATAATTTGTATTCATTTTATATTATTTTAATCAAAATCTTATATTTATTTGTTATCTTCTTCACTACATATGGTAGTTATTTTATTATTTCTTGTTCACAAGTTTATTCACTTATCTCTACCACACATCAATAGTAATGTTGTATCCCGAATTGTTTGTCTTCTACTAAAATGCACTTTAATTTACATAGTTTGATCAATATAATTTTACAAAATTGGGTGATAAGTAAAAATGGACTTTTCAAAATTAAAATATTTTTAAAACTATTTTTAATTTTACTAAAATTTTGACATAAAAACTTTTAAAATCTTAATGGAATACACCTAATCTTGGGACCTACCTTATGACACAACAGAAATGTATAATACTTTTAATCTCATGTATGTCTTTAAACACATGAAAACCCTTAAAGTGAAATGGGAATCCCATGCTATTGATTGGATGTGATGTATGAATGGAAGGATAAGAATAGTGGGAGACATTGTTGGGCTATAAAACTTTTCACCGTGGCGTCATGGCGCTGATTTAAAAGTTAGAAGAAGTGGAATTGTCAGTTGTTTCAATGTTTCTGAGTATCTGCTGCTACACGATGCTGTGGATAGATAATTCGAGATTCCAGAAGCATTTGACAACACAGGTATAATGAAAACAACCAGTGCAGGTTGTGTCTTTAATACCCTATTCTATTCTGTGCCCTGTTGTGTCTCACTAATCATCTCAGTTCTGTCCATTGTTTAAGATCATTTTCACAAATTCAACGTGTTTTCTAAGAATAAATATAAGGTTGTGTTTTCAATGTGTTTTCTAAGAATAAAGATAAGGTTGTGTTTTAAATAGCCTCACTTGGATATAATATTTTGCATTCGTTATTAAAAAATATATAATATTATAAATATATTAATATTGGATTTTATGAGAGAAGAAGAAAGGTGAAATAATGGAATATTGATTTGAGAGGGTTTTGTGGGGAAAGAAGATAACTTCTTTCAATTTGTTTTTCTTGTATACCCAAATAATTAACCTCTTACCCTAAATGGAGAACAAACAAAGGAAATCTAAGACCACATCACTAATCAAAAGGAAAATCATCCACAAACCATCTCATCTCAGCACCACTGTTTCAAACCATATTTCAAAGTACCACTGTTTCAAACTAGAGACCAACCACGACAACACACAAAGAATGACTTAAATTCATCTTCATTTTTCACTTTTCCCAAACCTCAATAAAAAATGTTTTTTTAATACTGCCAATACCTCAAATCTGTTTTCATTATCAACTTACTTTGGTTGTTATATAAGGTTGTCAAGTGGTTAGCATGACACATGACTGTGTCAAACACTTGACAATCTTATATAATGACTACATAATAATGAGTTGACTATGAAAACAATTTTTTAGATGAAGTTGTTGATTATATTAAAGAAATAATTTTTTATTTGAGTTCGATAGTGTTTAAAGTGGATTGAAGATGAATTTAGATTAATTTTTCGGTGTCGTTGGATTGGAGTTGGTCGCTAGTTTGAAACTCTAGTACTTTAAAGACGAGTTTTGGAAATGGTGTTTTGGAGGAGTAACTATGGCTAGGTGGAAGTTATGGCTAGGTGGAAGTTCTGTGATGTATTTCATTTAAGTGAGGTATGATGATTCGTGGAACAGTTTCCCTTTTGGATAGTGGGTGTTATTAGTGTGAACATATGTTTAGAGTCACTTTTTCCCATCTAAAGTGTAGAGTAGACGTTTGCATTTTTCAAACCTCACATTTTGAAAATGAAAAACCTTAAACTTTTCTTCATTCTTTAACGTTTTTTCTGAAAACATGTTCAGAAAATCTCATTCCAAATATATATTCCAAAATTGTTTTCCATAACTCAAATATTTTCGTCCAGCAAATACTTTTCTAAAAACAAAATTCCGTAAATTTTTTGGAATTTCCTTTCTGGAAATGAAAAATAAAAAACTCCACACCTGCAACTTACACACAATGACGTCACCGATCATTCTAGACCGCCGAACCTTAACCCTCTAACAATATCAAACACCCTCCTACCTAAAATAGAGCTTCTTCACCAAAATCCAACCCTAAACCAAAGGAGACAGGAAATCAACTACAAGCAACCACAACACCTCCAACGAACCGAAAGAATGCCCAAAAAGTAATTGATGGGTGCAAGAAGCAACTGCCCAACAAATATAGCCTTTACGGAGAAACACCCCTGGCATTTCTTCCATGAATGAACCAGGCAAGTTCGGGTCCAACACTTGACATCCAAATATTTGGGGAATTAACCTATTTTTCAAATTGAAGTGACAGGAGAGTGGTCCTACACTTAGCATCGATAACTAAAATCATATATTATTTAAGATATACTTCACCTAAGTTATCAAATTATATGATCGGAAAGAGTTCCGGAAGTAGACTCAATAAATTATATTTCTACATATATATATATTTTGTGAGAAGGAGGGAGAAGATATCTATACAACACTAAACTCAGCCCCTATTTCTGAGTAATATATCAATAACCTAGATGTTACTGTCTTTAACCAGGAAAAATAAATAAAGATCAACCTAAATTTTATAATAAAAAAATTACATTACTAGTATTTTTTTAATTACGTCGAAGACTATAAATTTAATATCTTAAAATTTTAGATTAAAGATAATATTCTTCTTTTATTTATTTGGCTGGTTTTCAATTTTTTATCTTCAGGATATTTCTCACATAAGATTTTTTCAGAAAAATCACATCCAGTCACTTAATCTTCAATCAAAACTATTAAAATTATTGAAGAAAAAAAATGGCTATTAAAAAGATAATTAAAAATGTGTTTAGAAGCATGATTTTAAGAAAATAAATTAAGAATAACGAATTAAAATAAAAAGAAACACAAATTAAAAATTAAAAAAATTAAATAAAAAAAAGTTATGTTTCTAAATATAATTTCACTAAAGAAGATAAAAAAAAAAAAAGATATTTCAAACCCGAGTCAGTTTAGCAAAAATGGGTTGTCTTTTTGAAGTAGTTGAACATAATGTGTCCAAATCCATAAAATTTTCAAAATTTATTTACTTCGATAATATAAACAAATGAATTACACCGCTTTTGTAAACCCAATTATTTGGTAATAATTTTGACTATGAAACAAAATTGGTTAATTAAAGTTTATTTGTTAGCTAGCTATACTTATTGTTGATAACTAGTATTTATTTCTTAAAATATAAAAGATTACTAACCATTATGTTATGTATTTGAAAATAAACAATTTTTGGAAAGAAATTCCAAAAATAACAAGTGATATTTTAATGTGTTTTGTACCATGGTAGAGAAGGACAGGCTCTGAAAGAACTCTTATCACTGGCCAATGGCTTGTGTTGCAGGCAAGTAATCGTTAAGAAGAAGAAGAGTGGCAAAACAATGGCGTCGTTGTGTGTGTCAGTGTCCCCTTCCACTTCCATTCTCCACTTTCTCCCCGCCTCCTCTGATCCTCCCTACAACCTTCTACAAAACCACCCTCATCTCACTCTCCTCTCCAATTGCCCCAACATCGCTACCCTCAAACAAATTCACTCTCTCATCATCAAAACGGGTCTCCACAATACCCTCTTCGCTCAGAGCAAGCTCATCCAATTCTGCGCCCTTTCCCCTTCCCAGGACCTCTCCTACGCCCTTTCACTCTTCCATTCCATCCAACACCCCAACGCCTTCATCTGCAACACCCTCATCCGGGCCCACTCCCTCTCCCCCTCTCCCACCTGCTCGTTACAACTCTACAACCACATGTTACACTGTGGCCTCCACCCCAATTCCCACACCTTCCCCTTTCTCTTTAAGTCCTGCACCAAAGCCAGAGCCACCCACCTGGGGAAACAGCTCCACGCTCACGCCCTCAAGCTCGCCCTCCACTGTCACCCCCACGTCCATACTTCCCTCATTCACATGTACTCCCAATTGGGTGAATTGCACCATGCTAGGTTGGTGTTTGATAAAAGTGCTTTGAGAGATGCTGTGTCATTCACCGCTCTTATTACTGGGTATGTCTCCGAGGGCCAAGTGGACGATGCAAGACGCCTTTTTGATGAAATTCCGGCCAAGGATGTGGTTTCGTGGAATGCCATGATTGCTGGGTATGTTCAAGGTGGTCGCTTTGAAGAAGCCTTGGCTTGCTTTAGCACCATGCAGGAGGCTGACGTGTCGCCGAATAAGAGTACAATGGTCAGTATTCTTTCTGCTTGTGGGCATTTGGGATCGCTGGAGTTGGGAAAATGGATTGGTTCTTGGGTTAGAGATCAGGGGCTTGATTCGAATATTCAGCTTGTTAACGCGCTCGTTGATATGTATTGTAAGTGTGGTGAAATTGATACGGCTCGTGAGCTGTTTGATGGGATAAAGGAAAAAGATTTGATTTCGTGGAATACTATGATTGGTGGGTATTCTTACTTGAGTTTGAACGCGGAGGCCTTGGCGCTGTTTGATCTCATGCTTAGAGAAAAAGTGACGCCTAACGATGTAACGTTGTTGGGCGTTCTTCCGGCTTGTGCTTGCCTAGGTGCTCTTGACCTTGGCAAGTGGGTTCATGCATATGTTGATAAAATCTTGAAAGGCACGAACAATGTTTCTCTCTGGACTAGTATCATCGACATGTATGCAAAGTGTGGCTGCGTTGAGGTGGCGGAACAAGTGTTTAGAAGCAACGGGTCTAGAAGTTTGTCTTCTAGGAATGCCATGATATCAGGGTTCGCTATGAATGGACATGCGGAGAGGGCTCTTGCACTTTTCGAAGAAACGATCAGTGAGGGGTTCCAGCCCGATGATATCACGTTTGTTGGAGTATTGTCTGCTTGTACTCAAGCTGGTTTGGTAGATCTTGGACACCGGTATTTCAGTTCAATGAACCAAGATTTCGGGGTCTCACCAAAATTGCAACACTATGGTTGCATGATAGATCTCCTAGCTAGAGGTGGGAAGTTCGAAGAAGCTAAAGTTATGATGAGAAATATGCCAATGGAACCGGATGGAGCTATTTGGGGTTCCCTGCTTAACGCTTGTAGGATTCATGGACAGGTTGAATTCGGTGAATATGTTGCAGAACAACTCTTTCAATTAGAGCCAGAAAATTCTGGGGCATACGTGCTTTTGTCAAACATATATGCAGGAGCTGGCAAGTGGGACGATGTTGCAAGGATAAGAACCAGGCTAAACGACAAAGGAATGAAGAAAGTTCCCGGATGCACCTCCATAGAGATTGATGGTGTTGTGCATGAGTTCCTCGTTGGTGATAAGTTGCACTCACAGAGTGAATATATTTATAGAATGTTGGACGAGGTAGATAAGCTTTTGGAGGAGGCTGGATTTGTGCCTGATACTTCTGAGGTACTCTATGATATGGATGAGGAATGGAAGGAAGGGGCTTTGACTCAACACAGTGAGAAGTTGGCTATTGCCTTCGGTTTGATAAGCACAAAGCCGGGGACTACAATTAGGATCGTCAAGAATCTTCGTGTTTGTGGAAATTGCCATTCGGCTACCAAGTTAATATCCAAGATCTTCAATAGGGAAATAATTGCGAGAGATAGAAACCGTTTCCACCATTTCAAAGACGGGTTTTGCTCATGCAATGACTGCTGGTGAAACTATCTCTGTTCTGTTCAATGGTACATAAAATCTGCATTTGCATAGAAGAAAGGCCAATGATTTGGATTCTTAGGATTAACTGATCATTGGTATATATGTGTTGTCTCACTGTATATTGAAGGCAACAAACCTTTCTTTATTATAAACTACAAATACATATACATATGTGATGAGTTCGATGATCGGGTTAATGCTACGATAGCCCGATTAAAGTAGTGCAGCTGAATCCAGCAATCAAAGTTGTCCACATGGAATTCATGGGTTGGAGGGTGGATTGAAGGAGTTCTTTCTTGCAATTGCCAAAACTGGCTTGGCAGCAACTATGAGGTACGCTGCTCCCTCCATTGAGTCATACTTACCTGTGGAAATTATGAGAGCTTGAGCAGTGTGATTGAGATTGGCTCTTGTCCAAGGTAGCAGCATCCTTACACTAGCCAGCTGCATATCGAACATAATTTCCAGTTTGTTAGTTACAGTTGGAATGGCAGTGGCGAGAGTGGCAACAACAGCTGCCTTGGCTCCTGCCATCACACCCTCTGTTTACACACAAATGTAAAATGTAAATTAAAACCTAACAATATTCAGAAATCTGGGAATTTGCAACTCTCTTCCGTGCAATGGTTCTGAAACCGTTTCTGCTGTCCAAAAGTTTTAGTCAAGACATCAAATAAGAAGGAAAAGCAATACGGAGAATTATAACACACTACAAGAACAGCCCTTGGCCATGACCAACTTTTGATCCAATGAAGCCAAGCTACTCCTCTCAAAAGAATAATTAGCAGCAACATTTGTATGGGCCATCTTCCAAAATTTGATTAATCAAAAGATAAGAATGGAAATAGTCTTCGTAAACAGATGAATGACTGAGGTAGTTTTGGATGAAAAGGTTAATGAAGTTGGGGCATATCTATACTGAGATTTGATGAAAATAAAAATGATTAATTTAAAATTACTTTCCAAAACGGAGAAGGGTGGGCCTGTGGTTGGGGAGGAATTTAATGGTTTCAAATGAAGTCCACCATCTCAACTTCTCATGTAGTTGTTTTCACTTGGGTTCTGTCTGGGTTGGTTGATCATTTTGCTGTTTAGCTGTAATGGATTCGTTTATAACTATTTTTAAATGTATGAATGGAAGGTGGATACCGTCCAGTACCTCTTAATAATAAATAATTATTATCTAATAAATAATTTCTTTTGAATCATCAACGAATTTATATTTGTTAAAGGATGACTAAAGAAAGAAAGAAATGCCACATTTATGTGGCAAATTGTTGTTTAGTAAGTCTAGTTTATATATTATAAATACTTTTATCAATCATAAACATCAAAATGCTCTTTACGAACAAACCAACGTTCAATTTCAATAAACCATCGATTTTATCTTGATACTATTCTTTTTTAAATAGTCTTTGAGGCGATAAGTTTTTAAGGAATTTTTTAAAATATTAAATTTCATCATTTGTCTCACTAATTTTAAGAACTTGTTAATATTTGGAGGATTACGTAATTGATATGTAGTTGATTGAAGTTGATTCTACTTTAAAACTCAACTCAATAAAATATAGTTAGATTATTTGCTATTTTTTCAAATTAAGTCGATCTTAATTAAATTGGGTTGAGAGTAGTCAAGTTGGCTAATTGTAATAAAAGTATAGTTTAATAAGTAAAAAGAAAATGATCTAATTATTTTGTGTACGTAAATACTTTTTAAATAGAAATTAAACAACTTCTTGACTATACTTACATGCAATATCTTGTTTTTAATGTTTCTTACTCTAATACCACTGGGTTAGCCATAAACGGACAGGGAGTTTAGAAAAGCGAAGCTTCTGATGGGGAAATATGAAAAGGGAGCTATATGAAGTTATGTGCCCAATTTAGGATTCATGGACTGATTGAATTGCAACAATATGTGGCAAATTGCCACTTTTAATTAACAAAAGAAAGAAACATCTTGCTCAACCTAAACTCTTAATTTTTTTTATCAAGAATTAAAACATTCAAATACATTGAATTTGAATCATTTTACTTTTTAAATATTTTATTTTCCAAATTAATTCCAATTTATTAAATTTTGTTTTTTACCAAAATATTTCAATTACCATTAATACAGAAAAGATTATCTTTTAATTCATATTAATGAAAATTTTTAATTCGTATTAATGAAATTTGTTTGATTCATATTAATGAATTTTTTTAATTAATTTCAATTTTTTATTGATGTTAAATATATTTATTTAGATGAGCTATCTAAAGAAAAGATTTATTTTTATAAGTTTTTTTCTGACTTTTAAATCAATGCATGTTAAAATATTTCCTCAGTTGATACGGAAAAAATATATATTGGTTAAAAAATTTTCCAATCAACATTATAAAAAAAAATCTAAAAGACTATTGATCAGAAACAATATTGGTTGGTGTTGATGATAAAAAAAATTAATCACTGTAAACATAAAAAAAAAAGAAGATAATTTTTCTTAATCAATATTCAGTAAGAAGACAGTGACAAATGAAAAGTAACTCTTATAATGTTTAATAAAGTTTAAGATTCAAGTTGAGGAGACAAGATAGCAAATATTTGTCCGTGCTTATTCAATGTACCACTTTAAACTATAATTTTACTTTAACAAAATAAGATTATTTTCGCCATCTCTGAAAGACAGGTTTTGTTCATGCAATTAGTGTGGTGAAACTTTATCTGCCTGTTCAATGGTAGAAGAAAGGCCAATGATTTGCATTCACATAACTGATAATGGGTACATATTTGATCTCTCACCATATATTGAAATGCAAATTTTTCTTTATTTCAAATGCATATACATATGCGATGAGTTCGGTGACTGGGTTCAAGCTAAGATAGCGACAATGTAATGCAGCTGAATGGAACAACCAAGTTGTGGGTTTGGAATTCATGGGTTGGAGGGAGGGTTGAAGGAGTTCTTTCTTGCAGTTGCCAAAACGGTCTTGTCAGCAACTATGAAATATGCTGCTCCAGCCACTGTATACACAATATGGTATTAAGATCACTAATTCCAACAATGATAGTAACTGTTATGAAGAGATGATTGGAGCACCCAGTTACCTGTGGAAATTATGAGAGCTTGAGCAGTGTGATTCAGATGTGCTTTTGCCCAAGGTAGCATCTTTACACTGGCCATCTGCAGAACAAAGAAATGTACACAGATTATGATTCATCATAACTTTATGTCTAAAATAAGAAAAACAAAGAAAATTGAATAGGTGGGAGTATTAGTTACAGTTGGGATGGCAGTGGCAATAGTAGCAACAACAGCTGCCTTGGCTCCTGCCATCACTCCCTCTGTTACACAAAAATGAAAAATGTAAATCAAAACCAAATAATATTCAGATATACTCAAATTTGCAGATCTCATCAATGAACATAGTTCTGAACCACTTGTATCAGTCCAGACATGAAATAAGGGAAAGAAAACATAATGTTATGCAGGCATTACCATGAGAACAGCGTTTGGCCATGGCCAACTTTTGATCCAGGAAAGCCAAGCTATTCTTTTCAAAAGAAGAATTAGCAGCAACATTTCTCTTTTCCATCTTTTGAAAATTTGGTTGGAAACAAGCTAAGAATGGAAGAAGTGTTGGTTAAAACAAATGAATAACTGAAGTAGCTTTGGTTGAATAGCTGCTGAAGTTGCTGGCATATTTATACTGAGATTTGGAGAAGAAAATAAATCGTTTATCTAAAACTATCTCCGAAAAAAGAGAAGGAGAGGACTGTGGCAGGATGCAGTTTTGATGGTTTCATCTGGAATCCACCGTCTCAGACAGTAGTTTCGGTTTCGGTCTGATGCCATTGTTGTTCCCTAATATTTTTAAAATAATATTTTATTAAAAAGAAAAACCAAGGTCACGTGAATGTATTTTTAAACAGTAGCATCAAAAGAATAGTTATCCTTATCCAAATTTGGGCATGTGGGGATTTTTGTGAAAATGACCACGTGTCTTATTCTAATATAGCGTAGGAAGGAATTGGTGTTTGTGTTATACAAAGATGGCATAAAAGTCCAAAAACAATTACATTCTTTTTAGTTTTTACCTTCGATCCTGTATCTCTTTGTTTATTCAGTCAAATTTTAGTAAGATAATGAAAAAAGGAGCTGGTGGTTTCCATGGAAGATTGACAAAAACCATGGGCATTTCTTATGTATCAATCCCAAGAATATCATAATACCATGTTCAGGGGTAGGTTAATAGATTATTGTAGTTGCATGCATCTATCACTCGAGTCTTTTTCTTAAAACAAAATAAACAAATAAAAAGTATGTGACAGTTTCTCTATAAATTACAAATATTTTCTATAAATTAAAATTAACATATTCATAAACCAACATATAATTTTTATATAATTTCTCTAATTTTTATTTTAAATAAATAAATATATATATATATATATATATATATATATATATTAATTTTAGTCTCGAAACAGTTGGAACCATGGCAGAATGTGTACAATATAATAATTTTATTTAGGTGAACGAGTGGGTCGGCAAAAAATTGTTGGTTCAACGTGATGAATCATTACCACAATAACAATGAACAACATTAAAGGTGGGTTCATCACATTTAAAGTTGCACTAAGAAAACATCGCATCTTTACTTAGCATGTGCTGTAATTCTGACTTGTCCCGCTCTCAAAAACAGTGACAGTCAAGTTTTTATTCTCAAAGAGAAAAAAATCTAGGAAGTTATTTTCTAATTCTACTTTATTTAAAAAAAAAAACTTAAAGAGTATTTTTGAAAACATACAAAGATGAGTGAAACGTCTTGATAAACCCAAAAACAAAATAATCACTGAAAATATAATATTATAGAAATTGAAACAAACTAATTTAGCCAACCTGAGTTGTTACCACTTCTACTTTTTCCACATTTAAACTGATGCTATGTTTATTATCTCGGCATGATATAGTTACTTTAAATTTACTATATTTTAATATAGTGGCCTGAAAATGTACATGTTCAAATCTAAATTCTGAATGCACATTAAATTTGTTAAAGTATTATCAAATAATTAAAATCCAAAATATGATAAAATAGTAAAAAGTGCACAGGATTATAAATTGTCACATCTTAACACATAATAAATTTACTTTTTAAAAATATATAATACTATCTGAACTGTTAATTGTTCATGACTTTAATTTATTAAGTATCTATTTATCTGTCTTCCACTCAAAAATTGTGGTCTTACATATTAACTCACACTATTAAATAGACTATTAAAGATAATTTCTCCAGAATGTTTTGATTTAAAAAAATTGTATGTAACATGGGAAGGAAGGGAGGGATTTTTCGGTACCGTTCTATGAATTGTTAATTTACTTGTCATATATTTTCTTTAATTTTTTAATAATTATCATTGTCAAATTAAAAACTATCCTAGATCTTGCATCTATCCAAAAATAAATTTCATAACCACCCTTCGTCATATATGTATCAATAACATAAGAGAAGTTAATACCAACAAGAAGTAAATTAAAAAATTTTGTTATGTAACTCAAACTTCTTTTTTTAGAATAATTGTTGTTCTTGATGAGACTTGTGAAATTATGTTTTTTTTTTTTAACTTAAAGTATAATTGTAATTTAGATTAATACAAAAAATGGTACATCTCCCACCTGATTGAAGAAAAATTCTTGCTTGACAATCAATTAAAACGTTTACCCCCTCATTTATTTTTCTTCTATTTGTGTCTTAAAATGTTTTCATAAAGCATGTGTACTACATAAAAGGAGCAGTAAATCATAGATTTTAGGTAACACTCTAATAAATGTGACATAAAAAATAAAAAAGCATTTAATAATATTTTTTAGTTATTTCAAATACTTTTTATATAGATCCTAAGATATCCCATAAAAATGTTTATATTTATGTTAGACGCTTATTCAATCAACGTAACATTTACATTGGATCTTTTAAAGTCTACATAAAATTGTTTAGATTTTCCAACAGCGTATTTGACGTATATTCTTCTCAAGCAGACAATCCTATCTTACACTTGGTATTATTTAAAGTAAATTTACATCTCTTAACATACACATTGTTCACATGATGTAATTGATTAACGTAAAATAAACAAGATAAAAACTTCATTTATACCTCTTTCATATTATATTTCTTCTATAAAAAGTAACCAACAAATTCAAATAATGCATAAGTAATGCACCTACAATCTCCTCCCATTCCAGACTTACTTTAAAAAATTTGTTTGTAGGGGAAACTATTGACTGTAACGGTAAAATATATGCAATTTTAAAAGTAAAAAAATAAAATGTGCAAAATGAATAAATAACAGTTAAAAATAAGAACTTTTGTCTTATGTTTATTATACACCAAATAAATCACATGAATTATTTAATTAATACATAAAAAATAATTTTATAATTACTATTATTATATTTTTGTTAATGATATATTTTATCTCCTTTACTATGAATATTTTACAAATTAGTTAAAATTTCTTAAAATAATAACAAATCAGTTGAAACATGCATAAATCTCCAAACTAGAGATGGGGAGTTCGAAGAGGCGAAGGCTCTGAAGAGAAATGTAGAATGAGGCTGGATGGAGCTATTTGGGTTTGGGATTCTGCAGTTGATGTTTGTATGATTCATGGACAGGTTGAATTAGGTGAATAATCAGAACAAGAACAAGTCTTTCAACCAGAGCAAGAAAATCTTGAGACATACTTACCTTTTGTCAAACATATATAACATTCAGGTCTGCATGGCTTCTTTCTCATAAGCTCCATGTGCAGATTCAAAATATTCACACAATACTGAGGCAGATAAGTGATTATAAAGAAAGTGTCCTCCATTCACTAACTATAAAAGACAAAGTAAAGTATCATATATGTAAATGTTTTCATTATTACATGGAATTCTTCATGTCCTCTTTTATGATCAATTTCTAAAAAGAAAATCATTTTCATACATGTTTGTTTAGCAGATTTGAATCAACAATTACAGTTTACGAAATTGCCTTTAATTAGAAATTTATGTTATTTAAGAAGTTAGATTTTTCTTGGTTTTTCTTCAATCTATTGCAAATTTTTTAATTTTATATCATCATCAAAATAATTTGAATTAATGGTCTATTCGGTATTCTAATATCTAACCTGCTATTTCCTATTTTATTTACAAATTAATATATTTAGGTTTATTGTAGGAAACTGGGTTTGTGCCTAATGCTTCTGATGTGCGTGATACGGATGAGGTTTGGAAGAAAGGAGATTTGAGTAAACACATTGAAAAATTGGCTATTGCTTTCGGTTTGTTAAGCAAAAGGCAGTGACTACAATTAGGATCGTGGGGATAATCTCTGTAATTGCGGAAATTGCCATTGGGCTACCCTGCTAATATCCAAGATTTTCAATACGAAGATAATTGCACTTGTTGTAGATGAAAGGACAATGATTTGCATTCTTATAATTAACTGATGTTTGGTACATATGTGCTCTGCAACTGTATATAGAATGCAAACTCTTCTTTATTATAAATTATAAATGCATACACATATGTGATGAGTTCCATGATCGGGTTAATGCAACTATAGTCCGATTAGAGGAATGCAGCTGAATCGAACAACCAAGTTGTTGGTTTGAAATTCATGGGTTGGAGGGAGGGTTGAAGGAGTTCTTTCTTGCAGTTGCCAAAACGGTCTTGTCAGCTACTATGAAATATGCTGCTCCAGCCACTGTATACACAATATGGTATTAAGATCACTAATTCCAACAATAATAGTAACTGTTATGAAGAGATGATTGGAGGACCCAGTTACCTGTGGAAATTATGAGAGCTTGAGCAGTGTGATTCAGATGTGCTTTTGCCCAAGGTAGCATCTTTACACTAGCCATCTGCAGATCAAAGAAATGTACACACATTATGATTCATCATAACTTTATGTCTAAAATAAGAAAAACAAAGAAAATTGAATAGGTGGAAAGTATTAGTTACAGTTGGGATGGCAGTGGCAATAGTAGCAACAACAGCTGCCTTGGCTCCTGCCATCACTCCCTCTGTTACACACAAATCGAAAATCTAAATTAAAACCAAATAATATTCAGATATACTCAAATTTGCAGATCTCATCAATGAGCATAGTTCTGAACTACTTGTATCAGTCCAGACATGAAATAAGGGAAAGAAAACAGAATGTTAAGCAGGCATTACGGTGAGCACAGCGCTTGGCCATGTTCAACTTTTGATCCAGGGAAGCCAAGCTAGTCCTTTCAAAGGAAGAATTAGCAGCAACATTTCTCTTGTCCATCTTCAAAAATTTGGTTGGATGAAAGCTAAGAATGGAAGAAGTGCTGGTTAAAACAGATGAATAACTGAAGTAGCTTTGGTTGAATAGCTGATGCAGTTGCTGGTATATTTATACTGAGATTTGGAGAAGAAAATAAATCATTTATTTAAAACTATTTCCCAAAAAAAAGAGAAAGAGAGGACTTTGGCAGGGTGCAGTTTGATGGTTTCAATGGAAATCCACCGTCTCAGACACTTGTTTTCACTTTAGCTTCGGTTTCGGTCGGTTGGTACTTCATGTTTTTGCTGTTCCCCAAATTCATTCATGGATTCTGGTCCATCCTCTGAAACTGTGGTTAGAAGTAATTCAATGTCATTAAAGTTAAATTTAAAAATAAAGATTATTCTTACATGTATTTTAATTAGTCATGTTAGTGTCTCACAATTGGACAAATTGAATGGAGGAAAACTTGCAAGACAGGTGATCTGATAAAACAACAGTCTAATGGTAAATAATTTGATTGCGAAATTAAACTTTAAAACCATTTTAGAATGTCGATTATATGCTTAAGTCATTTAAATGCTTCCCACAAGTTGCCTTATCCTGTTATAACCAGGCAAGAAACAACGTGCTATTCGCACGTGTGACATAAAAATGAATAAAACAAAATATTCCGTCTCCTCACTAGTGCTCTGCATGTCTTTGTTTACCTGCCGCATTTAAGATACAAGAAAAGTTACTTTATCTCACTTTTTCTTTTATTTTTTTCCGCAACGGCAAGGGTAGAAGCCGGTGGTTTGAAGTTTAGACCCGAGATGGGCCCAAAACCATGGGCACTGGTCTCTGATGCATTGATCGATCCAAATAAATAACCAAACATTTGAAAACATACGTTAAACGTAATAGCAGAGGAGTTAATCTACATCCTCATTGATAAAAAAAAAAAAAATCACATATTTTTCTTAAAACGTTATTTTATTTAATAATATTTTTCAAAATACATTAATTGTATTTAATATACCATCAATAACATAACATGTATTGTTGTAAAACGATGGATTCCAGTTGGTGGGTAGGCATTCATCCCCATTGGATCTGTGGTAGTGGTTCTGTTATGTTGCTTTGGATTTCGACACGTGTTGAAGTCACCGCAGGGAATCGCACTCACAGCAGAGAGAGTGTAGGAGGTGTTTGGCGTAATTTTGCGGCAAAGGGAGGGAGACCCTGGTTTTGGTGGTGAAGTGGGTGGCCAATTGTAAAGTTAAGCGTCAACGTCTTAAGTTACTCTTTTCTGCGATTTCCGCATCTAACTTTGATTCTCTATCACATCCTCACTTTTCAATATTTTCCTCTATTCATTTCTACAATAAAAAAACAGTAATTACTATTTTGTGTACAGTCATAAAACAAAAAAAAAAATATTTTCTTAGGAATTTAACAACAAAAAATAATGATATTTTATTCATTTTTGTAATTTATTGTGGAAATAATACTATTTTTATCATTTATTTTTCTTTTAATAGATATATTTCTTTATTTCTATTTTAAAAGTTATAAATTATTTTATTTAAATAATATATTTATTAGTATTTTACATTATGTTGTTATAATTGCTTTAGTAATTCTAATGAAAATATGATTTAAAAATATAAGACTATTTATCATCTTTATTAATGACATGTACTTGAAAATTTAAAATTTCAACAAATATGCTTTCTTTTATTACTATTATTCTCATATTCTCTTTATTTTTCTCGTTTTGTTTTTGTTTTAATCATTCTGTGTTGTGAGGTTTTTATGGTATTTTTTTTGTTTCGAATATATGAATCTAAATATGTTGTATAAACCTTGAAAATTAAACTAATAATCATATTACTCGAGAATAAATTATTTGCAACAATGAAATTTACTTTTAAAATATTAATCTTTGCCATGATAAAATAGTTTTTTCTTCTAATTTCTACAATCATAATTATTATTGTAGTAAAATATGAATTAGTAAATAAATTAACTGATTATAGTTAACAGATTTATAGGTTTTTTTAAGTAAAAGAAAATGGTTTACATAAATTCCTATTTTTAATTCTATTTTTTTGGAAAAATTGCACTTGTTGTCTTAAGGTCATTTAAATGATACTTATACCTCTGTTAGTTTTAAAATAAACATCTATATTTCTTTCTTATCGTTTTTTTTAAATGACATTCACATCTTTAAATTTTACGTACTTATATTTATAATAAGCAAAATTTACCTCACTTATATTTTAATTTTAATAAATATTAATTTCCTCTTTTATTTTATTTAAAATACCATATAAAATAAAACTCAAACATTAAGTTTTTAAAATATAAAAATAATTTTTTTTTATATAAAATTTGAATGATTTAATTTATCTTAAAATATCATAACAAATAAATTATAAATTGTCTTTAAAAATATAACAATATTATATTTATGAGAAAATAATAATTTAATATTAAATAAATAAATATACTATTACATTTATTAACTTATGACTATATTTACATATAATTTTAAAGCAAACACAAATGTAGATATAAATAAAATAAGGATTATGATAGTCACTTTATTAAGAAGAATATAAGAAAAAGTTAATAACTATTGTTTAAAATTAAAATATGATAATATTTTTTTAATCTTGAAACTGATTTTTCAGTTCTTGGTCGAAGCTAATCTCGTTTACAATATTGCGATATTATGATTATTAGTAAATATAAAAGTTTTTTTCTATAATTAAATCATTTTTTATTTATAATTTTTTATTTATATTTAAATTCTAGTAAATATTTTATTTTTAAATAAACTAAGAAACGTGGGTGTCATTTTGTTAAAAATATAAAAAAAATACCATCTATTAAAGCATACAAAATGATATTTATTTAAAAAGTTAGATATATGAGTATTATTATATCAAACAAATAAAAAGATGTATATATTTTAAAATAATAACGAGGTGTGAGATTTATTTAATATGGCTTCAATAAATATAGTTTCCTCTAATTTTTTTATACCAAATCTGCTATGCATAATGAATTTAATTTTAAATTGGACCGGATAGTTATGACCGGGCTCCGTTGGGGTATGTAAAAAGGTGCTTATAAAGAGAGGTTAAGAGTCACATTACAAAAAAATTACCTACTTTGAGTTGAATAAATCAGGAGTTATATTCTCACTATAATTAAATTAGAGGATCCACCTTTACATAAAAAACATAGAAACGGTATAATAAGACAAATGTTGTAGCAAAAAAATGAAACCCCACACAAAATTTTTTAAACTCAACGAAACCAAGATGAGATATGGTTCAATGTTCCGACATACTTTCACCTACAATTTATGCATGGTTAAATAGATAGATAGATTGTGTTATTTTTGTGTCTCTTGGGGTGTTAGATGGTTAAAAATGGAGATGCCAAAACTTGGGAAAAACCGCAAAAATGTATTAAAAATAGAGAAGTCAGTTACCAATATTTATTAAGAAAATATTAATTTAAAAAAATAGTATAAAAATAAATTTAAATTTGGAGTATACAAAAAAAAAATATTCTATAAAATTTATCACAAAATAGTTGCTTCTATTTAATTAAGCAAAGTATTTATAACTTTTATATATATAATTTATTTATTATGAAGACTAAATTATTATCATCATAAAAAAGTTAATAACTTATTATAATTTTTTATAATAATAAATACTTTCTAATTTTAAAAGTAATATGATAAGGCAACTTGAAACATTCGAAGAGACTTGCATTTCTCATATACAACATAAGTAATTAGAAATTTAATGTGGTCTTTACTTAACAAATTAAAGTTGAATTAGGTTATATAATTGAAGTAATTAGGTTGCATCAAACCTATACTTTAGTATGAATAACAATTTAATTTTTCAAATGAAATAAAATAAAATGAAGGGAGTGTGGTTAGATTGTTTAAAGTTGATGCTTTTTGAGTAAGTGCTATTATTGTAATTTTTTTTTTTTTTACTTATAGAATAGCTCATAATAATATTTAAAGACTTATAGAAGAGCTCATAATAATATTTGAAAAAGGAGAGCAAATAGCATGTGTTTTAACAATTTTAAAAAGATTAAGTAAAAACACATAATTTTAAAAAATGAATAGTCATTAGATATGTTCTTGTTAAAAAGGTCTTGTGTGAAGGTGGAGCATCTAAGTATATCAAAAGAGTGAGAAACCTGTGAAAAATCTCGTGTTGTATTTACATTCTAAATGACTAAGTAAATAATAAATGCTCATATTTGTATAATATATATATATATATATATATATATATATATATATATATATATATATATATATATTTATATATTGTTGAGATAACAAATACTTTGTTGAAGCATTTTTGTAACAGTCTTTGATTCATAGGAATTAAACATGTGTTAAAGATTTTATAAAAATTCAAGCATCTTATTCAACCAAACTATTTGACAATATTTTTATAAATGTAGACAACTAGTATGTAACTATGACATAGTGTCTCTAAGTTTCCACCATGGACCATTTGACGGAAATGTTTTCCCCAACATTCATTCACTAATCTCAGGTTCATTGAATTCTATAGCAAGAGATTAAAATATATTTAATTTAACTTGTTAATATAATCACCCACGAAGATGTTGTGACAAGATTTTGATGCTGCAATTAACTCGTAAGATTTGTTCTAAATTCCTTCCCTAGGGTCATAGGTATATATATATATTGAACGGTGCAATGGGCACGTAGAAATTCACATGGCAACAATTATTTAATATCCATTTTTATTGTATCCTCCAATGATTCATGAAGCACTAGGTTGAATACCTATATACCCTAACACTAGATTAAATAGAAAATTAATAATGCATGGATTAGTTGTTCAACATCCTGGTAATGTAATTGTCCCTGTTATTATCCTGTGCAAAGATAAGACGTATATATATAAAAGTTAGAGATTGATAACCACGGAACAAATTGTGTATGCCTCTATAGACTATTAGAGGGATGTCTTTTTGGCCTACAATGATTAAAATAAAGGTGATGAAGATGGTGAAAGGACAGGGAAAAATGATAGGATAGACCACTATACTTATGATATTCAAAGTGAACTATGTGAGTTATTATTAGTTTTAATTTTAATTATTTCACTGTCTTTACATCAATTTCAACAATTTAATACATTTTTCTCTTAAAAGGAATCATTATTAATGCAATGATTAGTGTAATAAGTTTTTTTTTTTAAATAAATCAAATAGTCTATAAGAGGTTTCACATGAGGTAAAATAAAAGACGAGAAGGGATAAAATAAAAGTGAGGAGAATGTAAATTACGAAAAACATATATTTACATACTTTTTATATAAAGTATTTATAATTTTATGAATGATATAGCCATCATACAATAAAAGACAAAACAATATTTTTAGAGAGAAATTAAATTTTGAAAACTTTACTAATTATTTGATAATTTATTTTTAGTAAAAATAAATTTTTATATTTTGTAAAAACAATAAAAAATAAAATAATGAATATAAAGTGAGTATAAAAATTTACAAGATATTAAAATATCATGTTCCGTCCTGCGAAGATATTAATGAGTGAGGTACAAACAAAATTGATTTTTCTTACTAGTTCGAACATGGTTAGAAAATTTATATTAGGACGTTCTTAATTTCATATCATATTTATTGAAAATATTTAATATAATTACATATAAACAAGTGTTTTGTCTATAATTTAAAAAAAATAAGTTTAGTAAGCTTGACTTGTATCAATAGAATTAAATAAAATAAAAAGTGTCAATCTACTATATTTGATAAATAAATATTTCAATCTTCACTTAAAAAAGGTACTCAAATTTAACATATGATTATATATTCAACAATATTGTCCAAACCATCTTGTTATAAAAGTTAATAAATTTATTATACAAAATAATTTATTTTAGATAATTATGTATATTTTTTTATATAATAATTACATATATTATTTTCTTATTTTAAATTAATATAAATGTTTTTAAATAACATTGTTTTTATCGAGTCCATGAGAGTAAGCTAAATAATAACAAAATTTTGCCACCGTTGGTCTCTTGATCCTACCTTATTTCGGGAGATTTGTTTGTAGTAAACTCTGTGTTTGCAAAATATAATGTGTTATTTCTTTAATTCTTGCTATTAAAAGGAATTAAATGTTTTTTTTTTTTAATTTTTAGTTTTGTATCTAGGTTCACGAACTTAATGATTCACAATTGTTTTTAATTTTTAAACACGTATTAACTAATATTATTACGTAAGTGGGCCAAACTTTAAATATAAAATTAACGTACTAAACACACGTTGTGTATAATTTAGACTATAAGTACTGAAGTGAGATAAATACATCTTCTCTGATAACTGGTTATGGAGTAATAATGTAGTGCAATAGGCATAGATATATAGGGAAGCCGTGGTTCAAAGCACCTTGCAATAATTGTTTTGATTGATTTTTTATTTTTTATTTTAAGATTGAGACATCCTTAGTATGTTTCTATTCTAATATATGTTTTTATTGACGATAAAAAAAAAGTCAATACCATAATTATGATGAACTTATATATATACTTCATAAATAATCATATCAATTTAACATAATAAATAGAGTTGGACAATTTAAGTAACGTTAGTATTTTAAAAGTTAATGCTTTTATGTGTTACTTTGTTTAAATTTTAAGTGATCATTTAAATAAAGCATTTTCTAATTGAGTGATATAGTTGTTTAAATGATAAAATTCATAATTTGATACTTATCTATATCGTCTGGGTGGCAAACTATAATTTGAGTGACATAACATGCAAAATCAATAACATATATTCATATTAGTTAAAATATCAATTTATCTAAACATATCATTTTGCCATATAATCTTTACTTAACAAAAGAAAAACTATATAAACTAGTTTAGCTCTAAAAAGTTTTAAAGTTATCATCAAATCATTTTCAACCACGCCACCACAACCATAATATTTCCTAAAACAATACCAAAACTAATTTACGCTGGATTTCTTTCATAAATCACCCCTTAACAACTAAAATTCATCTCATACATTTAAATCATAACACTAACAATTACTCAATTTAATGGAGAGTGAAGGAGTTAGTTTGGAGAATGAGAACATGTTCTTTGTTATTGAGAAGAAAAATTAAAATGTCCAAATTTCTAATAAGATGCTTACCTTTGCAAAATTCACCCCTTAATAACTAGCTAACACCTCCCATATACATACATATATATATATATATATATATATATATATATATATATATATATATATATATATATATATATATATATTTATTTATTTATTTATTTATTTATTTTAACTTTAAAATATTTTATCCCACTCAAAGCTAAAACTAAGTTCAAATCTTAAGATTCAATTTCTCTTTAGTATCTGTAAGTCTCGTATAAGACCCATTAGATAAAATATATCATCTTATAAATTTAAACTCCAACAAAATTTTAAATTTAGTTTTCACTTCCAAACACTTATGTTAGTTTAAATTAAATTTTAATGGCTATTTTATTAATTTATTTTATAGCACTACAAGAATATATATTAATAAAATATGAATGATTATTAAAAAATATAGATTATACTTGATTATGTTATATAACATGGTTTTGGTGCTGTTTATTCAAATAAAACCAATACACCTTGAAAGATTATCAGTACATTTGCAAAGAGAATAAATTCATATATTGTATTGTTTATATATATGAGAATAATTTTGTAATTTCAAACGTGTCTGACTTTCCTTAAATGATCAAGGTTTCCCTTAAATAAGAATGTACATGTGACCGTCGCAACTTTTCATATAAATCATCATTTTTGAATAGAAGCAAACAAGGGTATCTTGTTTTGAGGTATTCCCTACTTCATCAACAACCTTCAAAGCAAAAGTAGATTTATTCAATGAAGTTAAACTTCAAAAGTAATTCTTACCGAGATACCTTTATGTGACACACCGGCAACTTAGACTTTATCATTCTATTACATTGGATCTCCACATCAAATTTGCACTTAAGCAAGATTAGTATTAGAAAATGTGACTAAAAAACCTTTTCTTTTGAACATATAATTTATATGTTATCCTTTTATGTTTTAAAAATAGTTTCCCTGATACTTTAACTCTTTCTCATCGATCATCCATTGTGAAATCAGTGTTTCAAATTCTGTTTCGATTAGGAGACTATTGTAATAATTACCTATATAGAATTTAAATTAACTAATATTTTCTTAAAAGCGTGTCACCTTTATTACCAAACTTAATAATTGATTACGCATTTCAATTGAACTTGAGTAAGACAATCAACACCCCTCAAAGTAAACATAGAAAGCATTAGATAATCACCTTACATATAAATAAAAATCTAATTTTTAATCTTAATTGTTGTTGAGAATTCCACTTAAATTTTCAATGCTTATGTCACCAAATAGTTCTGATCTGTTTGTGCTTCAGTTTTGCAGGGGGGGGGAGAACGAAATTGAAGTGCGTGAATATACATGCTAAAAAAGTGAAGGTGAAACTAGGCTGGGATGGGAGAGAGATCACGAGTAACGAGGGAGATCCAACAAAGAAAAAGAACTATCAAATCATATTAGTTGGGTTGGAATGCTATAATGGCTCCAACATAATTAAGCTTTTTCACATAACATAACACATCTGATGGACATTAAAAGCATTATTACTTTTGTTGCCTCTGATGATTTGATGAAAGTTGTGATTTCAGTTCTGTGCTGAAGGAGAGGAGAGTGGTACCAATGTATGTGTTTCTGCAATTGGAAGACATTGTCTGTAATCTGGGGGGTCTGTTTCTGCTAATAGACATGTCACCTCTGAGAGTACGGTGCATCAGTCAATGAAACTCATTTTCAAATGCATCTTATGTTACTAGTATCTTATTCATTGATAAAATTAATATCTTTATGATGATAAATTTATTTTAAAAAGATTATAGAAAGTCTCATGATAAGGAAAAAATGAAATTGTTGGCGGCCAAACCTTTGATCAACAACCTTCAAAGCCCCGAGATTGAAACCTACCATGCGCTGTCACAAAAAAAGGAAAAAACTGAAGCACTGACATAAACTTCTCAGTCCTCAGTCGCTTCACCCCAAGATCTAACCTTCAAAAGAAAACAAAAGGCCTGAAAGAAATGAGAAAAAGTCATGTAAGTACTTGACTATTTGGACACACATAATCTTACAGCTCATTCATGCTTAAAAAACTGAATCAATGACATGATAAAAGCTGATGCTTGCCCATGTAATGCTGTACTCCATTAGAATGAAAATCTAAATTGTGACTTATGCTGTCTTCCTTTTAGTCATATATGGCAATATTTACCACTTAGATGACAGAATATGTGTCAAATTTAGGAAACTCTTCTCTATGGAGGAGAAAGTCACAACACCACCATAGTTTTTGAGTTAAAGGGGTGTGATTCCATTTTTCATCATGTTTCTGTTGCCACTTTGCTAGTATGTATGAATATGTTACATATTATAACCAATAGAAAATGAAGGACTTTTACTCCAGGAAGGAAAACAGTCCCTTTCTTTTGATTACGGAGGCAGAGAAAGATAAGGGATTGGAAGTACGTAATGAACGTGTATTGTAATTCGAGCTGCAATGGAAGAGAGCACCAAAGTTTGGGTTGTCATCCATAATGCACTGACTCATAGTAGGTATTTGATTTATTGATACTTTAGGTAAGAAAAGGATTCCTGTTGGATTTTGATTGGTTTTCTTTGGTTTAAATGTTAAGATCAAATTATTGCTGTGATTTTTTCACTGCATTCAAAATGGTCCACACTCCCTACAAGCCTTTTATTCCCCTCTCACCTCATCATTACTGTTAGCAACACATTCCCAAATTGCCTCTACTTATATTATTAACTAATTCCACACATTCATTACCCCTGATTTCAGAAATTAGGGGCTGTTTACATACATTTCTCTCTCTCCTAAAAGAATGTAACCCAATGATCATGAAAACTCAAATGAGCTTTAAGAACCTTAGTTTATTATAAAGGGTAGTAGATAATCACCACAATTTTAAATTTTACAATATGTTACCAAAAAACAATGAGAAAAAAAGAGCCCCGTGAAACGTTTTCTTTTTTCTTTCTTTTCTTCGTTCGGTGAAAAGGACATGTGAATGCGCAGATGTGAAAATAGCCATACGAGAAAAAGGTATACAATGTTATAAAGTATTGTTAGAATAAAGTGATTTTTATCTTTTCTTCCCTGCAATTTTCTCATCAATGAGAACTGTAATTATTGTCATCACATGACTTCTTAAGCTTTCATGAGAATCACATTAGGACAATTATGGGATCCCACTTTTTTTACACCTACAAATCCTCAACTACTGAAAATTTTATTGGTAGAGACATATCAATATTATTATAATGAGAAATCAACTGTGAGTTCAATGCATAGTGCCTTGGTCATACATATACTACTTTTTCTAATTCTTTCTCTCATCAGTACATAGAAAAAAGAAAAAAACAGAAAACAAGGGGAAAAGAGCCCTTAATTTCTTTAATGGCAAACACATATTTGCGGGAAATCCTATTTTTGCTAAACTATTTACATATTTTTTGCTGTTAGAAGTATTCAAAATGATGAGTTCTAAGCTGATATGGCTGATCCCTGTCTGTTTTGCTTAGTTTTGGTAGCAAAACCCTACTCCTAATTTTGTTCATGTCATTAGGGACTTCAGGTGGCCTAACTGATCTAATTAAGGCCCAATTTACACCCTTGAAGAACTCATGCCTTTTGATCTCAACAGAACCCATACAGCTTCCAATTCTCTTATTTGGATTCTTCACCAACAGCTTGCTTATAAGGTCTTGAACTTTCACCATCTCTTCATAGTCCTTGCTGCTGCTAACTGCAATTCTAGGGAAAGCCAATGGCTGCTTCAAAATGTTGACGAGAGTTTTCTCATTGTTTTCACCTTTGAAGGGTGTTCTTCCGTATAACATCTCATACAGGAACACCCCAAACGTCCACCAGTCCACTGCACTCCCATGTCCTTGCCCCAAGATCACTTCTGGTGCCAAGTACTCATGTGTCCCCACAAATGACTTGGATTTGGCATCAATAGGCTCAGCCACCAGCTCCGGATCAAGCTCTTCCACCTCAACATTTTCCCTTATAACTGTTGTCACAGTCGCTTTCTTTTTCTTGCTTGATGCCAAGAAACATGACAGCACAGGCTGCATGGGAGCAGTGCAGGCTGGCACAGATCTCTTTGTACTCTTGATACTGCGTTCCACTCTCGTCTTACTCCTTAACAGCTTCGGAACAACGTCACATTTGAGCGAAAGATCAAAATCTGAAAGCATAATGTGTCCATCCTCCCTCACAAGCACATTCTCTGGCTTCAAATCCCTGTACACTATGCCCATCATGTGAAGATACTCCAATGCCAATAGCGTCTCAGCCGCATAAAACCTGTGTAGCGTTTTCCAAAATTTACCCCGACGTTAACACCTCATAAAACATAATCATCATAACTGATGTTAAGTTAATAATCACACTCTCATTCAACCATCAATTACTATATAGGTTTTATTAACTTTTAAAATATCACTATAAAATTGTTAGTGCCTGAGTACTCGGATATAATTACTTATTTTTCAAATGCAATGTCAAAAAGTTGAGAAAAGAATAAACTTCAGTTCTGAAAAAAAATAAGTTGAAACTTTTGTGAGAGAGGGTATAAGGCTTAGGATTCTCTACACTTGAATTAAAAAGCATGATTAAGAAGAGAGAGTCGGGTTAGTGATGAATGAAGTAATGAATGGTTTGTATCAGAAACATGATTAAAAAGGTAAGGAGATGAGAAAAAGTGCTTACTTAGTGGAAGTTATGGAAAAGCGTTTCCCGGGTTGGCGTTGGCGTGCAGCATACAAGTCACCTCCGGGGCAGAACTCCATGAGCAAGCAAGAGTAATGAGAAGCGTCAAACTCAGTGTACAAAGTAGGCAAGAAGGGGTGATCAAGCATGGCAAGAATCTCCTTCTCCATCTCCGCCCTCTGCAGCTTCTTCCTTATCGCAAGGGCCTCTCGGTCCACCACCTTCATCGCATAAAAGCACTGCGGCAACCCCACCACGGGGTTCCTTATCTGGCAAAGGTACACGTTCCCGATGTCGCCGCTCCCCAGCCGCCGCAGCAGCCGGAAGTGCTCCAGACCCACCTGCCCCTTGTCCCGCCGGAGCCGCCGCATGACCTCCCATGCAGCCTGGTTCGCCTTGTGGGGCCTCGCGTGCGGACTCTCCAGGGTGGAGGAGCACACAGAGACCGAGCTCCGGCGGCGCCGGCTGCCGAAGCTGAGGTTGGTCATCCAGCTCCGGCTGGATTCCGGCACCGTGATGGAGGAGGAGCTGCTGTCGTAGTCGGGTTCATCCCTACCGGGAGGTGTGGTGGTGATGGCGGTTACGGTGGTAGGAGCATTCATGGTGCTTGCAGGGTAACATAAGATGTACGTGTGAGAGTTTTTGAAAGTGTGTGGGTTTGTGATGAAGTGGGGTTTTTATATTGGATAAGTTGGCTTTGGTATGGTAGCTTGCACATGCGAGACCAAACAGTGACGTGTAACAAGAACCAATTAACAATTTTACAAAGGGTCACTTTTACTAAATTAATGTAATGCCATGTTAACTGAAACAATTAAAGCCAATATTTGAGCGACCAAAGTTACAGTGTCTAACAAGTCCATTTTTCTGTGTTCATTTTTTAGCATATAAATTGACAGAATGTATATAGAAATAGAAATGGGAATCTTTTTTACTGAATGAGAGGCTACAGGGCTGGAAGACGTTGATCCTAGGAAGAAAATATGTCAAAAGAAGAATAGTGAAGATTCCTGAAATATTAATATTCTGTGTGATAGGCTACGTTAGATTGGATTTATTTTTGGTGGTTGAAAGATGAGATTTTGTGTGGAGAAGGAGTGGTGGGAAGAGGGCATCAAGGTATTAACGTTGTGAGCCCGTGGGATTGTATGAAATGTGTGACGACCAAAAGGTGTAGCAACTAAGCTTTTGAAGTTGTTTATGTTGAAGCATGTTAGCTCAGGCACCAGACCTTATGCTGACTAACCCACTACCTTCTGTTCACCCTAAACTTATTTCCAAAAGGAATTCCCAAACTCCACTGTTCTCACTTTTCTTTTTTGCAATAAAATATATATTAACATTCACTGGTTATTTTAATCTAATATTTGTTTCATTATTTTAATTTTGATATTTCAAAATATCAATATTGTTGTATGAGACTTTATTTTGTTTTTATTTTTAAATATTTGTATATTATACTTATTATTTCAAATTTCGTATTCTGATAATTTATTTTATCATTTTTAGCATAATATAATTCAGGATATTTTAACTATTACGCAAATTAACACCGTAAAAATTAAATATTTATTTAAGTTTATATTCTTTATACTTTAATTTACTTTTTCTTATCTAAATGTCTAAAGATACAAAAATAACATTGATAGTATAATACTCGTGCTAAAAAATAACAATAAAATCAAAATTGAAGGTCTATGAATAAAAAATTTTCAAGAACTTAAAATCAAGTAAAAAAACTAACGTTATAAATAGTTTAAATATATTTAGCAATAAAAGGAACTTAAATATATAAAAATATCATATAAATATTATTTTTTATTTTAACTTTTTATAGTTATTTTATTAAATAACTTTATTAAATAATTATATTTAATAAACTAACTTTACATATTACATTTTCAACTACTTTTATACAAGACATTCCATGTAAAATTAATGTATATTTGATTTTCAGATACTTTAAATCTTTCAAACAATTAAAGTCAATATTAATATTATCTAATTTTTAATAATATTATAAGAATCACGTTAACCTTATTTTATGTGATGTGTAAAAAATAAATTCACTTTATAAGAACTTTTTCTAAGTTTAGATAAGAGAGTTTAAAATAAATAAGGAATAAACCTTTCATAAAATTAATTATTTTTTATTTATATAAAAGAATTTCTTTTTAAATTTAATGTGTTGTGACTTAGATGTTTATACTTTTGATATCTGATTTTGTAGATGGGAAGTGTTGACTTACTTTATTCTAGAAAAGAAATATTTAAATTAAGGATGTCAAAATGAGTTTAAATTTGTAGACCAACTAAAGTAAACTTTTTTAAACTACGTGTGAAAATGAATCTAGCTCACTTAATTCACACAGATTTCTATCATATTAAAGGTGTGTTGATCTATAATTAATTTATATGTGAATTTTGAATTTTGAAATCACTTTTAATTGTAATTGTAGTGTAATAGATATATATTATAATAAGTATAAGAAATAAGTTGGGAAATAGTACATGCTCAAAGGGAGTCAACCCACTAACTCATGGTGGATGATCCATGTTGCAAATTTATGGCTCATCGTAAAGGATGGTTGGGTTCACCAATTTTTAGCTCAACTTGCAGTAAGTGAGTTAGGTTGACTAACTTTGATATTTTTAGTGTTAGATGTCAAACGTTGCCTAAAAATATTGTTAAATTATAATATATATATGTGAGTGCAAATTTCATCTTTTATTAAAATAAATTTATAGGATTGAATTAGACTTAAAATTCATTTTCATGATAATGATATTAAAACATTCATAGTCTATCATAGTTAAGTTGATTGTCTTTTCGTGTTATCTATTATTGAGTCTCATATATTTTCATACTCAATGCCTTCAGTGTAAGGAGGTGTGTTAGAGATCTCACATCATTAAATATATGATCAAATTATATATATATATATACTAAGTTGATTTTGTGAGAATAAGTTAGGTCTAAAGTCCATTTCACAAGATGATATAAAAGTTTACCAAATACCTATCCTAGTAAAATTTGTTGGGTCTATTATATCATCCATTATTGACACCTCTATTCTCACGCTTGATGTCCTCAATGTGGGAAGATGTATTGGAGATCTCACATTGCCTGAAGTACTAGAACAAAAATATAACACCTAGGATTTTGATTAATTGCTAAAAACAACTAGATGTAAAACATGGTCCTACTTTACAACAGATCATATAAGACTTAAGTGTTCTATTTGAAAAATAATACAACACTCTACAGTCTTTTATGTCTGACTACGAAAAAAATATAACCAGACGATAAGCAAATTAAAAAAAGCTAATCTCGTACCTTATAAAACATATATGCTTATCTTATGTTGTAGGAAATGTCTGTCAAAGATATTTGTTAAAGGTATAAGCTAAAATCAACATTCGTTGGAGTTCATCTAAAACTGCTTTTCTTTTGCAGTTCTCTAACACCGAGCATTGACAATTTTTGGAAAGGCTATATGCTTTGTACGACTCTACACAAGTAGGCAAATTCAAGTGAAGACACACTACCCAAAGTGAAATAATTATAACCAACAGAACATATAATTTAATGTTACACAGATTAAATCTAATACATCTTACTCAAGCAAGCTCGTCAAAGGAAACCCAAAAAAGTTGAAATTGCTCAATAGCTAAACCCAATCACTTAACAACTATATTCTTTAAGAGTTTATATAAAACAACTCAAGAAAAAAAAGAAAAAATGAGACTACGTGATATAATACAAAAATATTACTAAAATTTTTGAGCCACCATTCAACTTCAAAAAAAATACTATAGTGTTTATTTAAGCAACCTAAAATAGAGATCATCAATCTTACATCTGTAAATAGATGATCACTCTCTCTCTAATAAGCAAAAGCATATAATCACTTGATCACCATTTACAAATATTCTATATTTCAGTCAAGAGTGACTATTTGAGATTCTTGAGATGATAATTTTGCTTAAATATATTTTGTATTGGACCACATAAATAAAATGAGATATATTTACTTGACCAATTATATAGATTATATAAATTAAAACATTAGGTGGTGAAATTTAAAAAATATTCTTGTTTTAAATTTGATGAGAGAATATAATAATGTATCCTAACTGCATTAATTTGAAAAAGTGTAATAATAACTTTAATATCAGTTAGATGTTAAGTGAGACTTGCTCAACACGGAAGGCCTCACATGCCTTTGGTCTCTAGACTACACAATAGATTAATTATAAAATGCATGAACATGGTTGTACTTTTTTAATATTCTAAATATAAATTTGAATGAATGTATTATGATTTTTATTTCACATTATATTACATGAAATTTATGAGTTGTGACTTATGAAATTTATGCTAGCTTCCCATTAGATGTTTTATGTGTAATTACTAATACAATTGTGCTTAACATTTGAACAGGCAATGATATGTTAGGAAAAACATCCAAGAACTACATATAAAAAAGAGAGATATGTGTTATTACAGAGAAGCGATGTATTGTAATTATTATCATGTATAGTAAGATTCTAATTTGTTTATTACAGTGAAATGAAATTAAAATTTAGTAGTTTTAGTAATAATATTGTACTGAGTAATATGAGACTCTACACGCTTTTCTTTTAAGGAAATTTACTTCTAGACAATGTTAGAAATTAGTTACACAAATATTAAAATTTAGAATATGTTAGTACCATTAGTGTGAAAAGGGTTGGATTAATACTGAGAGAAAATGCATAAGTAATTATTACGCTTGGATTAATAGTATAATTTAATTAACTTAGAAATGTTTAGTGTGAAATAGTTTGGTTTAATGAGAGAAAATGGACAGGTAAATACTACACTTTGATGAATAATATGCCTTAATTAGATGAAAGGTGACAAAAATAAACAAAATAATGTTTTTTTAAAATTATAGTCAATAGTGACAAACATGTTATGCACTGCATTTGAAACAGTTTTCATGTTGTTGGGAACGGGTTTTAGATTTATGAGAGTGGAACCAATAATACACAAAAAGACAACACATGAAGCACGGCTTAAGTGAGTATTTATTAATGAGGTAAATATATGATTAAATCATTGACAATATCGTTGTAGGTAATCTGTGTTAAGTTTTATTTTAATTTCCCTTTTGTTTTAAAAAAATCAGAAGTTACTCTAATAATTAGCTTTCAAACAAAAATCATGTTGACTTTTGTTGATCAGAAAAAAAAAACTCTTATGTTTATTATATTCGATCTGAGTATTTTTAAAGAGACGAAAAAAAGTTTAAAAAGTTAACTCAAACGTTAGTTTAATATTGATAAGAAAAAAACGTTACTTTAACAGATAAAATGCCTCTAAATTTATATGTTTAAGTGATTACTAATATTTAAAAACATTAATTGTTACTGAAGAAGTATTTTTATACTATAAATAAGAATAATAAATGTTTTTTTTTATCAGGAAGAATAATAAATGTTTAGCATATTTTGTTCACTTTTTTTATGAAAAAGAAAATTGTCAGGTCAAATTGGAAACAGCAACCAAGTTTAACTTTTACGTCCTCTCCACATATGAATGTTTGCGACATTGGATACAAACATTTTGAAATGCTAAAATTGCTATAAATCAAAATTCAATTTAAATCAAATTACATCTATAAGCGTCCCGTAATTATTGTTTACAATAAATTAAGAATATAAAATTTATGAATTAATATACTTAGAAATTAACAGGTAAATAAAATAAATACTAAGCTACGAATTGCACGAATCACAGTTGAAAAGTTGTTGTTGGTAATGAAATTTTACTCGTGACCCAACCATGCATGTTAATGTATCTTTTGGTTTTATTAAAACAATTCCTGTTTCCTTTCATTTACGCTTCTTGGGACAAAATATCAAGGCTGTGTGTATAAAAATAGAATTATTATTTTAAAAATTTTAAAAACTCAGTATATTTATTTCTTATATAAAAAAAACTAGTAACGGTTGTCAATTCATAAGCAAACCCCAATCTTAAATGTTGACCCTTTTTGGAGGGCAAAATAATTAACTAAAGTAAAGTTTGTGATGCATAGATGATTGCAAATAGATTATAAATGAATCCATGACAAATATTTCTATTTTTCTTTTTTTTAAAAAAAGGTCTTTATTTTATCACCGTTTAATAATAACGATAACAGAAAAAACATCTTAAAGGTGGATGGTCAAAAGCACCCTCTCTTTGTGTTAAAGCTTGTGCAAACGCAAATCAAGAACATTTTATTTTGTAAGTTTTCTTTTCGACTAACAAAGCAGAAAGCAGAAGCAGCATGCAGACGACATCGTAAACTCTGCCATGGATTCTTCTTTTTGTCTGATCAACTGATTACTTCAACTCTTGTTTAAGGATCTATCATACATACGCATTCTTTCGTATTAAGTAACCAATGTCATGTCATGTGAGATATTAAACAAAATTCACTGAACAAAAGAGAGCAATAAATTGTGTTACCCATCACTCCCTGCAACGAAATCACCGCTGAGGAATGAGAATGCACGAAGAACCCGTGCCCCGAATTGAATTCACCACCCCGATTTGAAATTGGATGGGAACGGGTCAAGTAATATTAATGTATGTAATTATTGATCATACGGTACAGAGTATAGTATAGTGTAGTGATCTTAATTTATGGTATCCTTGCGATGCATGTGAAGCAATATTACCTTTGCAGGTGTGTGGGTTGGCCACTTACTTTGGTCCATACCCGCGCCCACATCACAAATACCAAATATCGTATATACTTTGGAAAAAGTACTACCACTCAATGATGTCATCATAATCATGATTCTTAGAACTAGGATTTGATTTTGAACTAAACCTGTTTTGTTGAAACATTCGTGCATAATGTAACAAGTTTATCAGTTCAAGTGAAAACTATGATATGGTCCATCTTACATGCTCGTGTTTGCATTGCATTATTATCTCTTCGTAAATCCCACTTCATTGCATTTTCGCAAGGCACGAATGAACCATCATGTGCCTCACTTTTGAAACTTTATACATCAGTCAATAAAGGCTTCTCCCCCATCTTTCTTTCTCAAAGTAGTCTGACTAGTTGTCATGCATCCATTTCATTATCTTGATCTTGTGGACCCGTAAACGGTCATTTTTCCCTTTCCCTGTTAAGTTAATAATCATGCATGGATCACAAGAACAAGAAAACAAATAATTCAAGCTCAATTTATTCATGCAAAACAAATGAGAAGATATGGGTTGATTAGAACCGAATTGGATGTATGCATGGTGGCATATGTATGTCAAACCAGATCTTGTTTCTCGTTTGATAACATGTCCCTTTGAATTGTTGCTTCTTGCTATTGATGTAAGGCAATAATTCTAATCATTCTAGTGTGTGTAACTGTGTATCAGCAAGTGCATAAATAAATTTTTGTTTTTTTTTTTGTTTTCCATTTCTCTCCTTTTTATCTGCAAGATCTTGTCGCGTACACTTTTGGTCACAATTCTGGTAGCAACCCAGCATAAATTGCAGTCATGCAGAGAGGCAAAGATATAGGAAGACTCGAAGCTCCATCACTTGCTCCATAACATTCTTCTCCCCAGACCTTCATAAAGTGCCTCCAACGACCCACCTTTATGATGTCTACTTGTTTGCATGCTAAAAGGAAAAGAACCCACAAACAGTTTGGTGGGATAGAAAAAAAGGCAAAAACTTTGAAATAACATAAAGAAAAGAAAAGCTAAACGGATCAAATTACTGGTTAGTTACTCTTACCAGTTTAATTGGCGATTTCGAGTTTAAATATTCACTTGGAGCTTTTTCTTCTAATCACGTTACTTTTATTCGAAATATGTTAAAACTTAAAGAAAAGCCTTGTTACTTACAGTAATTAATCCAACTTAATTTGAATATGGTTGATTCTAATAAACGTTATTGTACCATTGAACTGGATTATGTATGGAGCCCACTTATATGAATGCCACAAAAGGAAAAGGAAAGGAGTAGAAAAGTCGAGAAATGACTTGATTTGTTTAATTTAATTTTTTTTGTGGAGATGTGAGGGAGGCACAATTAATGGTGTAAGATTTGAAGTGTAGTTTGTTGTCGTTGAAGTTGAAGAGAGAAACCTGCACTCACACTTAGAGTCTCAGCAATATTGATAATGAATTGACAGAATGTGGTAGATTTAACGACATGAGATGGTGAGAGGATAACTGCAGAAACAACGAACTTTAACATCTCTGAGAGGCAGCAGAGGAGTCAGAGTTCCATTCCTTTAATAATTTGGTGCATACACTGAACAAAGCGTGGCCAATCTGGCAACCGTGCAATGTGATGAATCATATACCAGAATGAATATAAAGAAGAAGCAGCAGAAGTGAAATTGAGAATCAGCACCTAAAATTAAGCATTAAAAAATGGTGGAAGCGTATATAATATTGGGAAGCATAAATTTCAGTGAAAAGTGGAGCAAGTGTAGAAGGACACGTACGGATGCATATAGCGGGAAAATGGCAGTGGCAATCTTATGCGATCTTCATTTGTTGTTGTCTGGGACATGTCATAATGGGCATGCCAGCTTCTGCTCATGGGGTCCAAACTAGTACTATATCTATTTTTATTATTCCTCTTTTATGCATGAGTTTGAGTTTAAAGCTATTATTAAAGGGATTATGGACCATACAATAAACTATATAGTTTCGGTTTAAATATGTTTCTTAAAATTAGTGTTTGCCCACATATTAAAAAAATATTATATGAAATAATTCTACAAATTAATTTAATTTAATTATTGATAAATCAGTTTTATTTTTTTTTCTCCTACCATTTCTTTCTAAAATTTGTTATACAAAAATTCGTTCAAAAATACTCACATAATTATTTAAAATTTAAACATTTAAAACAAATAAAATTTAATAAATAAGTATTGTATTTTTTAAATACTAAAACTGCATTTAAATTTGTAAAGAAAATCTTTGTTGCGGGAGAATTGTGTTATATTTACCTCAGTCCTCATTTATATGAAAAAAAGATATTGAATGAAGTTAAAATATTTTACAAAAGGTATCATCAAATAAAGTAAAAGTAGTTAACCTTTTTCTATATTAAAAAAAATACTGGGATGGGATTTATTTTTGAGAATTGGAAGTAGTATGAATTTATCCATCTAAGTGAACTTATATACTAAAATGGTAGATAATCTAATTGCGATTTTTCTTTTACAGAGATCTAGTTATGACTTAAGAGTCTGAGTACGTATGGTTACTTAAGTTAAAACTTTTCAATTTGAACGCTTATAAAAACTCCTCAAAACATTCCTATAATTTAAGTAAAAATCATATATTTTTTCCTTTCAAAAATTAGTTTAATTTTATAATACAAATTAATTAAAAGTTAAAAACAGATATGTTTGGAGTTTAATTATGTAAATGAAAAAAAGATAGTTTACCTGAATGGCATGTAGCTTCTATATTGGGCTATAATTTGTGACTATAGCAGGGTGTTGCATTTTGGAGTGTTTCTACGTGTACCTCCATGGTCTCGTCCTGCACTTCCATACCCTATACGAAAAGATGAATTTACACTTAAATAAAAATTTATAAACCAACTCCAACCTTCACCCGTTTCACTACGCCTGCACCTTCGTTCTTCTTTCACTATTTTGATTTTCCAACAATTGAAGATTATTGTGCATCTCCATTCTAAATTGAAGCAAAGATAAAGTTTGTTCTGTCTTTTACATTGTTTTTTGATAAGTGCCAAATTTCGGTATTCTTAGACATGATAATACCGGAATTTGTGAGAGTTTAAGTATTCTTAAGGAAATATTTAATCCCAAATATAGAGTTTTTGGAATCGCATGTAAAAACTAATTCATGAGTAGAAAGAATCCAATTAACTGCAGTTGTTGTGGCTTTCAGGAAGAAAAATATGAAGACAAAGAAAGATTAGAAGATTGGCGAAGAAAAGAGCTGACAAGACAAAGCAACACTCGCCCATATTCGCCCATAGCTCGCCCTAGGCGAATAAAAGCCAGAATGATAGGAAGGTGCAGAGGTCCTCGCCCTCAGTTTGCTCCAGGCGAGGAGGTTTTCGCCCGGGCGAGGATATTTCGCCCCGGGCGAAATTACTCCAGTGAGCTTCATGAATTTTCGCCCGGGCGAGGATATTTCGCCCCGGGCGAAATTACTCCAGTGAGCT
>Ga0209489_100407_pt1:0-25000 | contig 78309 bp, 49 predicted proteins | sample SiratrowhiteBW_FD_187527 | JGI IMG/M metagenome (GOLD analysis project Ga0209489, IMG submission 187527) | Root nodule microbial communities of legume samples collected from California, USA - Siratro white BW (SPAdes) (version 2) | ecosystem: Host-associated > Plants > Roots > Nodule...
AGTCTCCTGTCTCCTCTCTTGGAAGGCGAACTTCTGCCCACCCTTTCTTTGAACCTTGTCAATGATCGAACTTAAAGATATGAACTGAGTGCCATTTGATGAGTAACTGAGAACAAGGGAGAGGGATATGGAAAGGATGAAGTAATGAAAGACGAAGTCATTGCTAGTAGTAAGGACTTGTCACGATCCATTGGTTCATATAAAATCCATGTCCTAGGTGTATCAAAAAACATTCTTTTCGCTAAGCGTATATAATAAAATAGAGTGAAAGGTCCACCCCGAAAGGGGGTACGAACTAACAGCTGAGTCCTCTCCGAACCGCAGGAGATAGTTGCCCATCATACGGCTCACCAACTTCACTTGCCTCTATGGGAGACTCGCTCCGGGCAGGTTCGGATTACAATACACGGCTCTACGAAGGAAGGGGTTGGTGGGTTAGGAACGTTTTCAATATGATTCTTTTTCCGTATTTGTTCGATGAGAAATGCAAGACGAAAAAGGAACCCATCTTTTCGACTGGGAAATGCGAGTCTGTTTTGTCCACTTTCTCCATCCCTCTCTATCAAAATGATCCAACAAAAAGGAAGGCGAGCTTGTTATTCTCGTGTTCGATCTCTGCCCCGCTCGTTGTCACCTATGTTGAAGAAAGGTTTGGAACCCTGTAGAGAATGAGGAGGGGCCAAGGATCTTCCTCTCAACAGTGCTTCTAGGGGCTCCACTCTCCCCCCCTGAATAAGGCCCCGTTAGCCTGAGGGGATAGGGAATAAGGATGGAAGCCCCCTTCACTCTGCCAGGGACTGGACAGGGGTTAGCTCTGTAAATGTGTAGAGCCAAGTGTAGTGTGGTGTAGTAGTAGGCACTTCTAGGCCCCTTCCCGGCTACTGGACCACTCCAGTGCTTTGGGTACTACGGACCCTCTGCCATCCATTGCAGCAGAGCCGTTTCATGAGCGGGGGGGGGGCTAAGCGCAGTTCTTTGAATCAAACGTTGAATGAAATCGATTCTTTTTTAGATATAAAAATAGAAATCGGATAGGATATATGGATGGATCTATCTTTCTATTCATATATATATGACTAAAAAAAATGGATTTCTATAGTTAAGTAGCGTAGCGCCCCAAATCCTTTGGCCAGGAAAGACTGCACTGCTTTGGGCCCAGGAAGCGAAGGGAATGAGCTCGGCTGCTTATCCTCCACACTGATTTTTCTCCGTGCCCGTTTCGCATGCGCTTCGCGCGCCATTGGCGCTTTGCTCTCCTCTTATTCTTCATTGGACGGTTCGGATGGACTTCGCCGTTCTTTCCCAACTAAAATAGAAAAGGCTGTATCACATCGAGATGTCGATTCGTTTTCCGCCCCCAATGAGATGGGGAATTTGTAACCCCCTCTTTTGACTTTCGTTTGGACCCTTCATCTTTCTGAATGGAGGCCCGGCTCGCGTCGTTCCAACAACCGGCGGGGAGCACCTCAGTATACGATCGCGCGCAGTAACTGGGAGTCCTTTTTTTTACACCTAAGGCTTCCATTCACCAAACCAAGGTTCATCTCGTGTAGTGATTGTGGACTCGTACAAGGATATTGAGTAGACGGTTGATGTTTCAGACTCGACCCTATCTTTCGTAGCATGCATTCCCATCGGTGTCGCAACGGATTCGGTAAGCTACGTGTCCGGTGCACGGAGAACAGCCTTCGGTCCCCCAAACTGACTGACTCGTGGCAACCTTCCGGCCGCCCAACAACCTATAACGCTAGTCACTACTCCCACTGGGGCTAGGAAGTAAGCCCCACAACCCAAAGCGGCGAAAAACAAATAGAATTTGCTACAAAAGCCGGCTAACGGGGGTATTCCTACGTATGAGAACATAGTAATGGAGAAGGTAATAGCCGAAATAGGATTCGTTTTTGCTAGAGCGCCCAAATCTGCTATATATTTGACACGGGTTTGCCGTAATGCTAAAACTATGGCGAATGCATCTATCGTCATTAATGCATAAATTAAGATACCAATGAGTAGTGATTGAATTCCTTCTATGGTTCCACATGAGAAACCAGTACGAATATAACCTACATGTCCAATTGAACTATGAGCTAGAGGTCTTTTGACTTTCGTTTGGGCCATGGCGGCCAGTGCTCCTAAAATCATAGAAGCAATGCTGCAGAAACAGAAGATTTGTTGCAATGTAGCTCCATAGGAACCATAAATAGAAACACGTGAAATATTAGCAAAAATAGAAATTTTAGGCGCAATAGAAAGGAATGCTGTAACCGGGGTGGGTGAACCCTCATAGATATCAGGTGCCCACATATATAGAGTCAAAAGAGATATGGAGTCCGAAGGGGAGGGGGTTTTCTTCGGGGCTCGAGAGATGGAATAGATAGGGCCAAAAAAGTTTTGAATTCGCCGCTGGGGAATTCACACGAAAGGGAACGAAGAATTATCGACGAAAAAAAAGTGCTCTCTGAACCGAACGTGAAAGTAGTTTTCCATCAGACGGCTGTTCCCGTAACTCCACTATTTTGATTATATATCCAAAAAGGTCCGCTCTTGGCCATTCCACACGCTGCCTAGCAGAGGCGTGGTTATCTCAAGTGGATTCTCTCTTTTTTAGTAGATGCCGAACCTGCTGCCCCATTGACTAAGAAGGGGGCGGACGCAGCAGCTACATGGACCCCTTCCTTTCTGTTGTTGCCAGCGCTTTCCCGGGCCGAGAAAAAAAGGGCAGGCAAAGCCCGAAGGCTGCTATCCCAATAGGCCAGCGGGCGGAACGAGGAGAGGGCCCGGCAATCATACCACCGCGGTCGAAAAAGCGTGTTCCCTTCAGATAACACGCACCGTAGGCCTTCTTCGTTTTCGATGAAAAACAAAAAAAAATCTCGATCTCCGAAAGCGTTTTCCTTCCCCCGCCGCATCTCCCTTCGTCGAGCCTTTCCTTTAATGGTTGGGGGAAGCATTCCCTTATCTGAACTTGGCGGGCATTCTTTCCAGCCTTATTCATTCAATCAAATCAAATAGGGGGTGGGTTTGAACATAGGATAGGCTAGGCTCAAACATGATTTGAAGATCCTAGCTACGCCATACGTTCAATACAAAATCTGGAAAGCTGCGGGGATGACAAAAAGAGGGCGCTTTCCTGTGTTGCACTGAAAAAAAAGAAACCTAAGAGCGTCTTCTCTTAGGTTTCTTCCTCCCGCGCCCCCTAACTACTTAAGCGCCCGGCCCGCGTTAGAAGGGAAGATTAGCAAAGCGATAAAAGACAGAGGGAGGGGGAGCAGCATCTTATTCTCTTCGCGATAACTTCCGGATCGGAGAAGCATTCGGAACGGGCTCCGCGTTCATTTCGTTGGCAGAAACGATCCACAATCCATTCGGGGCTTCGGGGAACCAAAATAAGTCTTTCGACTTGATTCATAGATTGAATCAATGATAGATAGAAAAAAGAGATCTCGTTCATTTATCTTTTTTTCTCTACTCTCTCTCAAGAGGAATAGAATAGACATCCCCTTAGATGTCTATGTATCCTTTATCCCCTTTTTTTTAGCGTTATATCTTATCTGCTCTCTCTAAAAAATGGAGAGAGAAAGAGCAGATGGATCCTATCCCCTATATCGAACACTAAATCCTATCTATTGATAGAAAGATCTTCGTCAAATACCGGACTTTGCCTGTTTTTTAGGAATTCCTAATACTCATATCCAAGGCAGCTTACCACAAGCACCCCACCCCATACGACTAGTTGGGGTTCGCCTTTTTAATCAAACAAAGTCAGTATAATATAATAGAAGTAGTAGGGGCTTCATAGCGACTTTCATTCTAAAGGAAACCGAAGAACAAACCTTTAGTCAATAGGAGCCCTACTTCCCTCTTTGCGACCTCATCACTTCAAAGCGCAAACCAATTTCTTAGTCACCGGGCGGAGCGCACCTGAGGTACTTAAGTAGGGCGAGCTTTTTGATAGTGACTTCTTTCGTTTGGTAGGGCGACGAAAGAAAGGCTACTTCAATCTAGGAAACAGCCGGAAACTCGAGAGGGTCGCCTTTGGAAGCGTTTGCCGGTAACCAAAGCGTCACTCCTTTTTGTTGATTATGTCGTGACGCTGACTGAATCCAATCCATAAACCCGGAAACGAAACAAAGTTCGTTCCCTTTCGTCAAGTAGGTAAAGTAGGCATACGAACCCACTTTTGCTTTGCCTTAGACTCTATTGGAACAAAGCAAAGAAGGAGGCGGAATGGAGAAAGGACAAGGGCGGTCTTGCTTGGCGCAAAGGCTGCTGGTTCGGGGGTAGGGTACGGTACTAAAGGTCCTCGGACTTCCAGGCGGTTTTTCTTTTGGACAGCTGTTCACCGTTGGATCTCGCCAATACAGCCCCCTATAGTTTTCGTTACCGAGATATCTTTTTTTTTCATTGTTCCCAGGGATTTTTTGGGTAATCCGCTCCCATGCTGCAAACAGTCAAATCTGAACTAAACCTTGTCGCTCTTCTTTCCTCGCGGGCAGGAAGCACACCAGCAGCGTGCGTTGCGTGATTCTACTGTGTTTTTTGCACTTGACTGGGTGGACAGTTGACCGGAAGAGAACTTCGATTCGCCCGGCCAGCAGGCGGGCGGCGTGCTTATCTTGTGTGACAACACTACAGAGCGAGTGGCTCTTCTAGGCGGGCAGCTGTGTGACAACACTACAGAGAAAGCGGCGCTTTCGTTTAACATGCTATGGTCTCAACGCCCTTACGAGATAGTGATGAGTTTCACGCGCTCTAAGCCCGGCCCGCGCGCGGTTAGGAAGATTGGCCGCAATCTGAGCGGTACCACCCACCCTACCCTACCACCTATAGGCGGCCGTCCGTTCTACAGCCGCCCGAAAAGGAACTGCAGTGATCTTGAATAGGGATCCTACAGCGATAGATAGAATCCCCATAAAAATACCACTAGATCGAGCACCAGTGATTTCGTATCCGGTCAAAATCTTGGCTAATTGATCGAAGTGGGTAGCTCCAGTAGACCCATAGATCATGGAACAAATAGGGTGGGTAGGCCCAACCACCACACTACACGTATAGACGCGAACCCCCCTCGTTACCGTACGTGCGACTCTCACCGCATACGGCTCGCACAAAGACTCCTAAATCCATCCCGAGCCTTTTCTTCCATTCCACCTCTCCTCTCCAATCCTCGATCAAACTTGCGTTCCCCAGGCGCTATGAAATGGGGGTCTTTCCTGCACGGTGAATAACGAAAGTGAGATCTTATGTTTGGGAGAGCGTGTCGGCACCAAATCATCCGGTGCTTTAAGGTAGTTATTGTGGCGGCGTCCCCGCTCACAACTCCATCCCTTAGTCGGGCGAGGGTTTCCAGGGGCTCCTCGCCCGTTAAGGTACGAGGATTGTCCAGGGCGCGCGCTCCACGGTTCAGCCAATCTCCACTTTGACTTCCATGAGATCTTCGGCCTCAATCCGGGCCATTGTGATCTCATGGGCGGAAGGAGAGTCGTATTTTGCCAAAAGTCGATTCTGTATAGATCGCACAGAATCTCCCCCTATAACCTCCTCCTCGTCGTATGGAAAGGGAACGACATGAGATGGACCGGCTTCAGCCTCCCCGGAAGCCACTGGATTAGCGGGACCCATAGCTTGCCCGGAAGCGGTTGATTGACCGATGAGGTACTTATACTACGCCCGGAACTGGCCGAATCTTCCACCATATCGGAAGTATAAGTAAACAAATCCTCCAATTCGGATTCGGCAGCTCCGTGAGGCATCATGTAATTTGCCATGGATAGCCCTCCCTCCTTCGGTAGCGAAGAAGAAGGCCCGTAGAGCGAATCCAATGGGAACGATGAGAGTCAGGGAGTAGCCACTCCGAAGTCAGAGTCTGGATAAGGCTTCCTTGCTCAGTGAGCAAGCAAGTCTCCAGACCAGAGTATCGAACGAAAGCCTCATATATTATCCCCCTACCGGAAGCGAAGCTTCTGGCTCCCCCTTTGTTGTTGAATTTCCAATTCCTTCTTTTCGTTCTACTTAGGTGGAGCAATCCGAACTCTCGACAGAATATAAAAGAGCGTCTTCGAACCTGTGTAGACACCTCAACGAACTCATGTGGACACTCCTCAGCCCGAGCCGAGGACAATCTCTCTAAAATACACATTAAGATGTTGACCCGTTTTTCTTTTCTTTGCTGATTCCTCTCAATTAAATTTCCCATGTTGCACTAAGTTACTTACGTATGTATGCATGCGGTCCGGGAACACTTTGGGGTGAACACCCATCCGAACAAGTAGGGTCAATAGTTCAGCATTTAGGCCGTAACATTTAGCAACAAAAAAAGATTTAACCCAACAAGTGCTCTCCGAACCAAGCTAGATAGTCTCCTATCACTAGGCTCACCAACCAACCTGGACTTTGATTCTGATTATTCCTACCGGATATCAAAACCATAAGGATTGTTTCCAGCCATGAGTTCCCATATTACATAAGCGCTCTTGGGTGGGCCATTCCATCAAATCTTTGAGAAGGGGCCCAATCTCGTATTTGATGGTCGGCGTGGCGATAGGCTTCGCTTCTACGACTGCCTCCCCAGCCGTTGCAAAGACTGAGCGAGAACGGTAAGGGGCGCACAAAGAATGTCGTTGCGCGGGGATGCGATTAGCCAAGCTGGGGCAAACAAAGCCGTCCGGCCCCCTACCGGATTAGGAATGCGAAGGCCTTTCCTTCGAAAGGAGACCGGGGAAATAAAGAGCTATGCTATTGACCGACCCTTTCGTAGTGACTTCGAATCAAGAGTCCTATCCTTTTTTCTCATTTTGTTTGAGGCGGGCCGAATAGAGAATGAAATGAAGAAATACGGGAAGAGTTCCAAACCTTTTTTTTGGGCTGCTCGCCCTACCGAAGTACTCAAGGCTTTCGAGGCTTACACCTCCCTATTACACGACCTAAAAAAAGGTAGCTTGCTGTAGCGCCCTTAGAAGAAATCTAAGCCTTTTGAAGCGCCAGTAGTGGTAGCTGTGGGTAGGGCTTTCGTTCTTATCGCTCCGGGTTTCTATCTATATGACCTCCGGGCGGTACAAAGTACACCTCTTCCGTAGAGGCAGGTAGTAACCTAACCTTTCAGAGTTTGTTCAAGGGGGGAGCCCTCTTATCTATCAATGGAAAGATCTCCGTGCGTGGCGTGATAAGGAATCCTAGAAAAGATCGATTTAGACTCCCTCCCCGGTCCCACGAAGATCTCTACGTACTTGTCCAGTCCAGGACAACTGAGATCTTCCGGTCTGCGTGCGTGGGAGCAGCTCAAATCAAGAAGAGTATGGTCTGAATTCAGGCCCGCCCGTCTGCTGCTAGATCCGGGAATGGCGCCAGGCGAGGGCGCCGCTATGCCCCGCAGCTCTGCAGCGGCCGGCCCCCGGACTATGCAAAAGAATCGAGGCCGGGGGGTCTCGCCCATAGTGGTTCCCCCCCGCCTTTGGTGATTGACCAAACAAAGAGGCCTAGATCTATGCCCCTTCATGAATCGAATGGTCCTTCGACCCCTTCATTTGATTCCGACGGCCGGCATAGATCTCATGAGACCCGCCCACTATTACTACGAAAAAAGCCCTGCCTTTTTCCTTCGCTACTAGGAGAGTAAGCAACTTCTATTAGCTTAGCGCCTGACCTTGAGTCGAATTGATCGTGTCATGTGCAACGTCCATCAATGATGGTTCATTAATGTCCATTGATTTAGACTCCTTCCCCCTTCCCAACTACGAATAAGATCGAGAGGAGCCCCAAAAAACCAAGAACGAAAACGGAAGCCTTTCGATTCACTCCCCATTCTCTCTGAAATAAAGCTCGCCCTCGAGCCCTGGGCAGGTCGGCCGGGTCTTTCCCTTTTTTTCTGTTTCCGCCACGAGAAAGACGCACAGAAGAGGTATGCCCAGCGCGCGGAGGATCCGTTGAGAGTGTTGTCTCGGTAGGGAACTTTACGATCTTTTCCCCTATTGTATTGAATCAATAAAAAAAAATAGGTCAGTGCTACCTACGGCCCTCTTTTGATCCAATATTGACCGGGGACGAGCCCCGACTTCCATAGGTCCTTGGTTTGACCTCCCGTAGTGGTCCTTGCTTTTAATAAAGCGGAGCGGGGCCAATTTCTCGTACTTGCTCAGCGGTCAGCCCCCTTTCGAATTACGTTAGGGGGGGTCTTTCGCTTTTGCCAGATCTAGAGAGATACTACGAGTCCTCCGTCCCAGATTCCATCGCCGCGGCCATCTGGTTCACCGGTACTACCAAAAAGTCTCATGCTTACGTTACTACTGTTACTGATGGATTATCTTGTACCCCGGTCGGTCGTGCTTCTGGTTTCCATTCCCATCATCATATTGATGATCAATCTCCTCGCGCTCTGCCATAAGAACTTGGAGTCCGTATCATGGTGAAGGTAAGGTAACGCTGTGATTCTTGCTCAAAAAACAGACCGAACGCGTTCGAGTTATTGGCTCGTCCAACCCGGCAGCATTCATGAGTCGCTCGTTCAACTGTCCCTCGGAGACACGGTCGAGAAGTACCATGCATGGTTGCCCCCCGTCCTTTCTTGCTCTCGGTCCCACCCAGCAAGATACGGCTCAGCCAAAAAACGGCCCCTGCGCGAGCCTTCTTTATTTTCTTAGTAAAGTCAAGCTTTGGCTCCCTAAAGACTAAAGAAAGATATGGATAAAAAAAAGGGGGGACTTCTGCAACGGGCTATACCACCCAAACCAACTGAGGGAAGTCGCATCCGCCCCATCGCAAGCACCTACAATGTCATGATCACATTGGTTTCTTTTTTCTTTGGTAGTTCAACGGACGGTCGCCCCTCCAACAAGAAAAGGTATAAATATGGAAACTTCTCTGCCATTTGGATCGGAGAATTTATGGAGGAAATCGGCTTTTAAATTTCCAGAAACCACACGATTATATAGCCAAAGGGAATACGCCGCGCCTAAAATCATCCCAAGCGCTGCTAATGTGGCTACTAAGCTATTTCTTTGGAAAGCTCCTACTGAGATGGGAAATTCCCCGATAAAGCTGCTAGTACCAGGTGAACTCATATTGGCCAAAGTGGAAGAGAAGGAAATGGTAGAGAGATTCGGCATGGTGCTCACTAACCCTCCGTAATATCTAACAAGTCGAGTCTTATGTCGGTCATATAGAACACCAACACATAGAAAAAGGGCTGAAGGAACCAGTCCATGACTTAACATCGGTGGAATGCTACCTCCAATTCCCTGTATGTTCGATAGAGCCAAAGATTCCCCCCCCACTGATCGGAGTACGCCGATTACCCCCCGAACCGTACAAGATAGTTACCGCCTATCATACGGCTTTCTAACTTCACTTTTTTTTCTGGTCGTTCCGCTCTGTCGATCGATGGTAGTATAATAGATCTGTAACCCCCCCTAAATTTTTTACATAAAGGTTCCTGCTTTCTACCCATAGTTAGCATGTATCTCCCCGGGTCATACTTGAGTATCACATCGTAGACCCCCACCCCAACTCTATCTTCCTTAGAAGTGAACCGGAAATAGTGCATAGGTACTTTTCAATGCTGCAGGGACGAGACGACGTGACATACTACGATCACGTACAGAAGTGCTGCCCTTCGGCTCGGCAATATGGAACCTCTCAACAGCTCCCGTTCCTTTATGAGGTCCTATCGGGATAGGTAGGCCCAGCCCAAGCCTTTCCCCTCCCCCCTGCTTAGCGTTCCACTTGTGATCCTGGATGCAGTGGAGGATTTTAAAAAAAGCGCCCGAATGTTCCCCCTCCCTCCATAAGACCCTCTTTCTCTTTCCCCCTCGAGAAAGAGAAAGAAGAGAAGAAAGGATTTCTTCTCTTCTTTCATGTGAACGGCCCTATCTTGTATCGAAAGGTTTTTCGTGCTATACACCACGTTGAGAAAGACCAGCCTCCGTAGTACCGTACCTTTTTTTTTACCCCGAAAGGGAGGTCCTCCTTATGATGCTACGGACGGCTGTCCGAAGTGCAAGGGGTAAACTCGGACGAGGATAGGATTGCGCGCGCCGGGCCCTCCCTTCGGGTGTCATATTTTGGCCGAGTTTACCGTACCTCCGGCCCTTATGTTACGCGACCGTAATCTTTTTTTACGTTCCACCGCTGTTACGCCAGAAAGAAAAGGTTCCACACGAGCTCCCGTTCTGCGGCGTGGTGGCAGGACCGATAGGAGATTGGCTCCGGGTGTAGATAGGTTCAAATCCGCAGGAGTCATGCAAATACATAGGCCCCTTCCCCTATCTTTTAGATGAATGGGGTGGTTTTATAACGTTCCGATCTACGGTCCCTCGGAGCGAGGGGTTAGGCAGGTAGTATGGGCCCTCTGACTTCCAGCTATGTGTTGTGCGGCTCCCGCGAAGCGAATGAAGGGAAGCTCGAAGAGCTTACGCTTACTCTCAGCCTCTTTGATTGGTAGGCGGGCGGGCTAAGCCCCCTACTTAAGATTCCATTCATAAGGGTCATTTTCTGTTGTCGTGACGCTTTGGTTAGGCCGACTACTAGAGGTTACTTCTAGCTTCTATAGGGGCCTTTCCACTTTGGTGTAGTTTTCGTTTGTATTGGTACTTAATGAACATATAAAACAAAGGCGAGCAGTATAAGCCCTTCTCCGGCCTGGGAAAAGCAGCGAACTCTAGAAGCTAGGGCGTTGTTCACCTTTGGACACGAACACTATTCCGTTCTCAGCGTAAACCCGCCTTAGAGATTGAACGGCAATAAGATAAGTCGACGTTCAATCTAAGACAGCGCTGATAGCTTGTAGTGAACAGCCCCCTTATTTACCATTTACCAACCGAAAGCAGCCTTTGGTACTTTACTTAAGTAGTTCAGGTTTGGAACCCTTGCAACTATGATAGAAAGCCGTTTGCTTGTTGCCAAACCCTTCGCCTTTCTTTTGTTTTGAATCAAAGTAGGTCGCGACTGTTGTATTTTTGTTTAGTAGGTCGGGGGAAGCTACCGCTTATACGACAGCTCTGCTTCCTCGTCTTGCTTCTGGCAAAGCTTCTACTTTGCTTGCTTCTCTCGCGCTTGCTTGCGCGAAGGCTTATAAAGTCCTTTTCGCTAGGTCCAAAAGCTTCCGTCAAAGCGAAAGATCTGATCCAACTGAAATCCCGCATATCCGCTGCGCTCAATATGCGGCTACGGCTAGGCGATCATATCGTGCCATCAAACTCTTTTTTATGTATAGAGAGACCCCCTAGATATACAGATAGAATAGATGTTCATGGATAGACAGACATTCCATTGATTCTTAGTTTTGGGGCTCGTCGATCCAAATGAATCATTCTTGTGGTCTCTCTTCGCCCCCCGCCCCGAAACTGACCCACAGCACAGCGCCCATTCGCTTCGCGCGCGGGAAGGCAACGAAGTTCAGTTCATGAGACCGCGGCGGAGTGGAGCAGCCGCGACACGAAGTTCCTTACCTTAGCTGGATCTCGCTGGTGCCACCTAAACGGTAAGTAGGCGACGGATGTGTGACGTTTGGAGTTGTCGTTCGTGCACCTGTCCCCAATGGAAGAATGAGTGATCCGTTCCCCTGCGGATCATGGCCTTACCACTCGGTCCCCGATGGCCAGCGGGGGATTCGGTATAGCAGCTTACGTTTTTTTGCGCTGCGCGTTCCCGCTGGACTGGACACGTGTTAGCTTTAGGAAGTATGGTTCCGAAAGTGACTTCGGTTCGCCAGTTCAGGCTCAACTCCTCGCTTTACGTTAGCGGACCTACACTACAGGTCGGGCCGGGGCTCTGCGCTCTTTCTTTCTGTGTGGGACGATGCCGGGGAGAGAAGGGAATGCGTCGAGGCGGCGAACAACAACAACACAACTACATTTTGGCTTTTCCCTCCATCCATGAGATGAGCCCGGTGCATTGGACCGATGGATAAGAGAACTGAGCTGGCCTAAAGCTTGGGCGCTCTACGTACGATGTAGACTCCATCAGATACATATCGATTTCTTTCTGATGGATCAAGAATAGTTGTCTTATCAATAGATAGAAAGAGGAGATTTACCCTTATTCTTGATGGATTCCCTCTATTTCATAGATACTCTTTCGATCTATCAGAACGGATCAGGCTATCTATCAATCGATTTGAAAATAGCACGTTCATCTCGCTTTTCGTTCATTTCCGCCACGCCAACCCACAATAATAAGAAGCAGGCGAAGCAGCTAGAAGCGCTTCTAGCCCTTGAATTCTTATTCACGAATGAATTGGGAAAGCCAACACAAAGATTCGATTCTTACTTCGTAGAGCCGGTGCTGCTGTTGCCTGCGCGTAGGGCCCACTCCCGTCCCGGGGCGCTAAGGGGCTTTTGTTTTTGGAACAGACGGCAATGTTTTGCTGACGCCTTGAATCAAGTGTTGCGACATGCTATGTTTTCTCCCCCATTGCTAGTAGGTTGATGGGTCGCACGCCCGGCACACATGTTTTGGCCTTGTCTTGTGTGTCCATAACTAAAAATAGGTGACCTAACGGCCGCCGCCCGACTAAACATACCAATAGTCACCAGATTCATATGGGCTACTGAGGAGTAAGCAATGATCTTCTTAAGATCGATCTGTCTTGAAGTGGTCAAGGAAGTATATATTATAGCAATCGCGCTTGGAGTATAAATGAAAGGAGTGGAACAAAGTGTTGCTTCGGGAAACATGGGTATTGAAAATCTTAAAAACCCGTGGGTTCCCAATTTTGAAGGAATTCCTGCCAAGATGACGGATCCTGCCGTAGGTGCCTCTACATGAGCTTCGGGTAACCAAATATGAACAGGTACCATAGGCACTTTGACGGCGAAAGCGGCGAAAGAAGCAATCCATAGAAAGATTTGGCGCCGCTCACTAAATTCTGTGGTTAATGATATTTGTAAATCGGCGGTCCCTGTTTGGAAAAGAATCAACAGAATAGCTAATAGCATAAAAACAGATCCAAGTAAAGTATAAAGGAAAAACTGATATGCTGCCTTGATCTTTCTTTGTCTCGAACCCCATACCCCTATAATAATGGTAGAGTAAGGGGTGGCCCCAAAGCGGAATTGACCGGTGGTGGTTGGTCGAAGCTCCAGTAGGTAGCCACTCCCTTCTCAGGGAACCGTACGTGAGACTTCCGCATCATACGGCTCCGTCCCGAGCTTCCGTCGTCGGCCCTTGTCATTAGACCACTATCTATGCATGTATATTAAGCCTGGACTCTCGAATCTTTTGCTTCTCGGGTGGTGGCGAACAATGCAGCTTGCGTTGCGGGAGATGCCCGCCGGCCCGCTTCTCGCCCGAAAGAACCGCTCACTAGCTAGCCGGACTAGAGGGGGGCCCTATCTGGAGACATACTGAAAACCATGCCTTTCGAACCGAACGCAACGCCCGTCTTCCAAATCCAAAACAAAAAAGGGCTCGTTGGGAAGAAAGATGGAGTGCGGCCTGTAGAGCACATGTCACGCACAGTCGGTTGCTCACGCAGTGGATCTCTCTCTAGATATCTAGAGAGAGATGTGAAATAGCCTTTTTTTTGATGGCCGCCCCCCGACTTACGGCTTTACGCTACTACTACTGTGATGTGAGCGGTTCCAATTGGTTTTTGTTTCCCAATTCTCCTGGCCGGAACTTGTATGCAGCACTTATACGAAGGTGCATGCATAAAGGTTTGGAACTCTTTTCTTATCTGAATCTTCAAGACAGAACCCTACCCTATTCTCGAACCCTCTACCGAGCTTAACCCTGCCCGCATTTCTTTTTTTTCTTTGGGGGCCAAAGAAATGTCTCCACCTGCTCAGTCTTTCTTCGGAATTCTACTGAACGGGTCGATCCTCCCCTCCCGTTTGTTTGAGCAACTTATCCTAAGGTCTCCTCACCAAGAGCTCCCCGGCGACGACAGAGGAAGCAACCCGCCTGCTGTGGCGGGGCGGCTTTTTTTTCACAATAAGACCTGGACGATTATCCCTACCCTCGGTAGCTTACGAGTTTACGTCCATCCCTGGTTGGGTACAGTTTCCTTTCGATTTATCCCTTGTAGCCGTTACCCGAATTCGCGCAAGTGTGTCCACACCCCCCAAACTGACTTGACGAGGAATCCATTCTCGCGAACAAACACAACCCCTACACACACCTAGGAGCACCCCTTCCTGCATATCCATACAAGACCCGAGTAGGCGGGTCGAGGTCCTACGAGGTACCCACTACTCGGAGTACCCTCCCAAAAAAAGATGTGTCTGTCAGGTTCGGTTCGTCTTAGTTGGGTTGGGCGGGTTCGACCAGAAATGCTATGCTTACGCACAAGACTACCCCTCTTCCCGAAAGCTTCGCGGGGACTACTTTATGACGGACGACCGCCCGTAGGGGGTTTACTGCACAAGGCCCCTGCAGAGGAAAAGCTTTATCCCAGCGAATAGAAGATGCTCAGCTCCGCACAACATAGGGATTAGCACGCTTTCGGGAAGAACATAGAATAGTAGAGGATCCAGCATGCGGAACACGGCGATCATTAGAAATTCACGAATTAGAGATGCTGTAATATACTCTTTCCCATAACTTCTCATACCAGACCAACCCACTAAAATACAAATAGGGATCAGAAATGTGGTCAATATCACGAAGAAAAAAGAGAGACCGTCTATACCCAAATTCAAATTGATGTTTTCATAAGGAAGCCATCGAAGGCTTTCCACAAATTGAGATTTGGCCGTAGAAGGATCGAATTGTATCCGAGGAACAGGGGAATACAAAAAAGTAATAAGAGAGGCACACAGACCAATCAATCGTATCGGTCGTATTCTTGAATTTGGAATGAAAAGAGGAATAATGCTTCCTAGCACGGGACACAGAATAGGACCACTTAGATCAGAATAGCATTCACAGAAATGTTCTAACATAGAGTAGAATCGAACATGGAAGAGATTAGTTGACAACAGTAAAAAGATGGGCGCCTAATTCCAATACAATAGGGGTCTATCAGTGCAAGTCAGCTGAACACCGTGATTGATGAGTGGGTAGGTGGGTTAGGTGCGCCTCTCGTCCAGTGGGAAGTATTGAGGCGAGTCTCCTCCCCCCTTCCTTTTTATACTTTTCCTCTCTCCTTTTGCTTGTGCTTCTACCCGGGCTTTTCATTTTTATAGATAGAGACCCGAGGAAATTTTTCTAAGATGAATTGCTCGATTTTGCATGCTCTGCTCCCAAAATGCAGAGAGACTCTCGAGGGCAGATCCGGGTTGGTCCGGAAAGTCATGGGAGAGGCGGGCTAAGTGAAATAAAAGATAAATGGAGCTATGTCGACTTACGTACGTCTCGTTGACCAAACGATCAGGTATACCACGCCACGTATCATCCCCTCTTTCTTTCTATAGAGGAGAGATAAAGAAAAAGAAAAGATATAGCGATCGTGCCGTAAGACCTTGTTCCTTTCTACTTGACGTTATTTTCCTCGGTTTTTTTTACATTACATAAGGCCTTTAGTTTAGGGCTTACTTAGCGCTTGCGCTAAGGATCTAATCAGAGTCAAACTTGGATTTGAAAAAAAAAAACCTTTCCCTTATTAGCCGGAATACAAACAAGTGTACTCCTTGATCTTTAGTAAAGGCGGATTAAGCCAAAAAAAATCTTTTTTTTTTTCAAAAAGTCTCAACGTCCTCGTTGAGAGTCGCTCTGCGAGACGTCCAGTAGTCTCTGACTTGGTCTTAGAATCGTCAGTTTCAGCCCGTTCCCAGCTTGCCTCGCTCTCAGGTTGGCCCTTCTACTTGACTAAGTAGTATTCTACTCGTGCAGTGGGTGTATGGGCTAGCCCATGGTGCGGTCAGCTATGATATATATACTCTTTTTATTTCTGAGTAAGTGAATCTACAACATCTGGTGGTGCCCTCGTGGGCTGGGCACGTTCCTCTCTGGGTCGGTCTGGTCTAATCGAAGTCAACTGACTCACATGGAATACGGGGTGAGTTTTCACCGAGCTGATCGCTTGAGTCTATAGGCTACCTCTCCTATCCGCTTCTCTACAAGGTCTACTTTCTTCTTCCTTCAGACCGGGCCAAGCCTTTAGTTTAAGTAGGTTTGGGCTAGGTCGTTGCGCTCCTCGTCTTGGCAAAAAAGTAGGCTGATGGGCAAGCCTCCTCCTGCCGCAATGGTGTGGGGCGTCAGAGGCTGTTGCCCCGTGGCCAACTCGAAGGGGCTGAAGTTCGACGCAGAGCTTTTTGGTTGTTAATTTATAGCAGCACTGAGCTACATCCAACAGCTCCGGTCCTTCTGGTTGGTTTGCACTAAAGTGCCTTAAGTAGCCCTCGCCTCGAGGAGTCCGTTTATCTCCGTCTGAGCTTTCAAAGATATACCGACCGTAGGTATCTTACTTACCATCAGATACCGACAGTCGTCTTCTAACATTACCGACCTTTCAATATCGGGTTTTAATCATCAGAAACAACCCGATTTCCGAGACCTCTTGCATTGCATTACCATAACGAAAAAGAGAGAAATGGCTCTTGTGACTCGGAATGAACCTTTCTCGGTGGAAGAAAGGAATAGCGATGGATTCCTATGAAGCATTCAGGAACAAGAAGATTCAATCGGACGACGAATTCTTACGTGGTCCAAGGAAATCAATAAAAGGTCCGCTTCCACGATTTCATCTATATCGAATCTGAATATCAGAATAGCTTATATAGTCATGATTCAATTCAGGTCCACTGACTTTTGATTGATTTCTCTTCGGATCTGATTGGAACATTGGAGAAGTAGGAAGACTTTGGCGGGCGATTCATAATGGGTATCTATAATATCTATGTCCTAGGACATAAAATATGAATAATGAAGAGAAATAGAATATATAATAATTTTTAGGCTTTATACCTTATTTATTTTCCTGGGATTGTAGTTCAATCGGTCAGAGCACCGCCCTGTCAAGGCGGAAGCTGCGGGTTCGAGCCCCGTCAGTCCCGACCTAGGATCCGATGAATCGATCAATTCATCTCTGTAGGGGGGCTTAGGATCTAATTCCCAGCAGGAGGATCCTTCTTTCGTTTCGCATTTCTCCTCGGACAAATCAAGGAATCAAAATGACAATAACTAGTACCGATTGATGGAGGAGAGACATATGTAGGTTGGTACAATCGGGGGTATCACCATATTAAGCATATTAAGTAAGGATTCAAAGAGATACCGTACAGGTCTGGCTTTTTTCGATTGTTCCTGGCCCATCGAATAGAGTAGCAATTTATTTCCCGGGAGCACATAACATTTTCTTTTTTTTTTTACGATACGCAATTAACTTAACATAGTTACCCCCACAGAGTACTTTTCAGATTCAACCTACCCTTTATAGCTCCTATTTTTTTTTCTTCCAATCAATTCGAAAAAATCACCCATCAAATATTGAATGACTGAGCACTCAAATCCTATCGCGAGTCTTGATACATAGTATCTGAAGTCCTTTCCACAACTCCTAATTGGATTCTCCATCGGCCCATCCAATCTAATTCACGACTCAGTCAGTAGACACTACACTAGTAGGGTAGTCAGTTATGTAATTAGGAATTTGAAAACCAAAAAGCCCTTCTTGGATCCTAGGAGCAAGGATTTACAGTCCTTTAGAACAACCTTTTGATCCCAAGATTTCCGGCCCCTTACTTTCGTATTTTTGAATCTCACAATTGAATCTTACTACCCAAGTCGATCCTATTGGCAACGGGCAAACGACGCTTACGCGGGATCTCGGTGCCCTTCTCTTGCTCTTGAAAGAATAGAAGTTGAGTTCGAGTTGTTATCATGCCGGATCAGAAAAGTCAAAAGCCATACTAAGAGCCAGCGGACCTGCTCACGGGAGTCAGGCCTGTTCTGTAGTGGGCAGACGTAGCAGGGCCATCAGAATATAGGAAAAAGAGCCGCTGGAGAAAACCAATTACGCCGGGTTCTCAATTCCATGGAGTATGTAGTGAGTTTGAATTGACCCGGTTAGCTAGAAGGTTCCTTTCGCTACCGTCCTAAGGTTAAACCAACCGTTGGTTTGCTTTAACAAGATTTCACTGAAGTGAACCCGACGCGAAGTTGGTGAAACCTGAGCGTAGCTAATGAAAGGGACTTAGATTAGAACCGACTATAAGCCCTGAGAGCCAGCAAGCAAACCCCCCCTGACTCTCTCTAAAAAGCCTGCGTAGTAAACTCCTTGTTTGTTTTCTTTCCGATAGCTGCCTGGTTAGTTTTTCCAGTTTTCAAGTCAAGCGAGAAAGCAAGTGGAATAAGACTTTCCTTTTTTCGGCCATTTCTCAGCAATAGCTACCTGAATGGAAGCAAGCAACCTTCGGGGAGAAGAAGAAGAGTGGTCGAAGACTACGAGTCGAAGCTAAGACCAATCTAAGCCAATTTCCCTCAGCTGGAAACTAACTATCTAGATAGCTTCTTAGCGCTTAGCTACTTTCTTTATTTATCCTTCTGCGCCGCTAGCGCTACTACTCCTAGTGATAGGAATAACCTACTCTTTTTCGCGAGAAGGCCCATCTCGGACCGGTGACGTATTCTAATGATCTGGATCTCTGGCTTATCTCTTACTTGACGGATTCGATTTCGGCTAGTGGGATTTAAGTGACGATAATCAGGGAAAAGGCTTGATTGGCTCTGATCGATACCATCTAAAAGTGCTTGCTTCATCCATTCGTGACATTACTGGTTATTCTTACTAAGTTTCGCCTCTAGTGACTCTTGGAATCATGCGCATGGCTCCATGTCGGCCTTAATTTGGCGTCGGTGTAACGACCGGTGCAAGTAACAAATACTACCTACGAGTCTCATTCTCTCGCATTCGTCCTTACCTGTCTTCTATTCTATTGATCCAGTTTAGGCAGCTTTCAGTCTCTATAAACTTTATGGAATATTTCACAAGATACGAAGTCATCAATCAATGGCATGAAGGAGTTCAATCAGGAACAGAAAGACTTTCAAAGCAAAGGCATGAAGGCAGGATAAATACCTTGACTAATGTGCAATCAGCTAGGTAATACAGTGAGTTCAATTTCCTGTGCTAGCCATAAGTAGCAATGCGGAAGAGAAAGACTAATTGAATTCTATTGCGCTCTAGAGGAGATAGAGAATTCAATTAGTTAACTTTCCCCACAGAAAGTAAGAAAGGAAAGAAGTATTGGTAAGAGTTATGTTATACTATTCAATGGTACGAAGTCACTCGACTCATATCGAGTAAAATACGATGACAGACAAAACAAGGGAAGCTGAGAAGGGATGCCCTCCGCCGATGGTAGACAAAGTGAAAAGCAGAATTGCAGTTCACAGAAGAGAAGTTCAAAGAATTTCTTTACCGAAAGAAGGGAATTGCTTTCCTCTTTCCCGGCCTTGCTTTCACTAGTTAAACTACCGCAGGTTCTGGATCGATTGGATCAACTACAACTGGGATGAGATGAACAGAAGGGTGTAACACAATCCGCTTCGTAACTGGAAGGCCGGACCGAAACATTCACTGGTTCAACAAGCTCCATAGCCCCCATGTTCGTTTGACTCACCGTCAGCCTTACTACTCACTACTTATTCGATTACCAGCTTTCTCTTACGCCCGTCCCCGCCCCCGACCATAAGAGGTGGATTTTTGCCCATACCTGCTATTACTCCTGGTTGAGCTCCTACTCTTATAAAAGTATCCGGTGCGTAAAGGAAATCATCTCTCAAGCAAATGGTGGAAGTGTTGACCGATTCAAACCGATGAAATTGGTCGATTTAGCACTCGGCTAACTCCCATCTTATTTAGTCTTCTCCTATTTCTAAGTAAACCCCGCCCCTATATGCCCTGGGTAGACATGTGAAGGTAGACTTTGACCGGTCTTGGTCTGTGTTTGGGCGTGCTAGCAAGGCTAAGGCTAAGGCTGGAAAAAGAGTACATCAAGATCAGTCAAGTCATCACTTATTCGATTGTTGATTCCATTCCCTATATGCCCTATCTATTGTTCATGCCTTCTTTACATGTTGGGTGGATCAGATCCCCTTTCAACTCTCATTATGGGAAGGAGGTCTTCCTTCAAGTTCTAGCTCTTTCGAATAGATAGCCCCAGGATCAGGCTAGTATGGCTTGGCATCGTCTGGGTTTCAGGCCCAGAAGATGGTGTGGGGGTGAACCTCCCCAGCACAGGATTGTCTGATTCTGTGTCCTTAAGGCAAGACACTGGTACAAGCGGCTTATCCAGTTTGAGGGTGTGATGGGTTATTGCTATCCCAAGCATCCTTGCTGGACAGCCACGGACATTTTGTTTCTAACCTTACTCCTGTGAAGGAGTCCTTCTTTGGTTACGAAGGTGCCCCCCCATGGACGGTGAAACATCCGCCCATTTAGGTGAGTTCTGGTGTCTTATCTTGAAGTATTTGGAAGCCAATTTGCTTGAAATTGAGCTCCGATTGCGCCCTGAAGGGAGTCTCTCTCATGGAACGACTTACGTCCTTCTGTGAAGGGATCCCTTTATGGTCTCCATGTATCAGGTATTTGATAGCAGCAACGAAATGTTGTCTGATTTATCAAAGCAGAACTGCCGCGGATTCGTTGAGGATCTTTGGTCAGAGCCTGATATCATAGCTAGCCTTCCTCCGTCGACTAGCGTATTCCACTAGTTCAGGGGGAGGAAAGAGGAGAATTCTTGAAAGAGAGTCAAATGACCTATCCTTGAAAGCATGAAATTCAGTCAGTCCTTTCGGGTGGCAGCCCAGTCCTTTCATTCCTTCCTGAGAATAGATCCCCAATAGCTCGCAGATGAGGAATTCTTCCGCTACGACCCTTAGGCGAGCTAATCAGTCTTGCTTTGCCATAAAATCCCTCCTCCTTCTTTTCCCTTTAGTAAATAGAAAAGAAGCATTCAATTCCATGTCTTAAGCATGATTAGGGTTAAGGTAAGGGAAGGATTGCAGCTAGATAGTAGGCGGAGGGGGAAAGCTAGCTGAAGATGCATAGAATGCCATGGTTGGGGGAAGGAGCTTCGGTAAAGGAAGAACGCGGGTTACCCTCTTCCAGTTCTCTCCCTGCTAGCTAGCCAAGAGAAAAGTAAAAACCCTCGCTTCACCACTTCCAAGACTGAAAATCCAATGATAGAAGAATCGACTGGGAGAAAGGTTTTAAGTGAGTGAATCCATAGGAGAAGGTATCTTCTGGCTTAGGGAAGGCCCCAGCTCTATGATTGATCTAGGATTCCCCGAGACGAACTGTCGATTCTCCGATAAATGTCAATGAGTTAAACATGTTTCCGAGACTTCAACATACATGTTTGGCAGCGGCAAGGAGTGTTTTTGACTTCCTAACACGGATACCAAGGCAGCTGAGCAGTGCAATGAGGAAGAGGTTTGACTTTGATTCTCGAAGCAACTAAAACAATCCCTCCTTCGCTCCGGCTCGTTCCGTTCCCGTGTTTATCGATCAAAAGCTAAGCGTGTCAAGCCATCTAAGCAAAGTCCCATTTGTCAAAGAAGAGAGCCAAGACAAGCTCAAGTAATCCGGGATAAGAGAGGGTCCTATCCTAATAAGCCGGGGTTGTACCGGCATCAGATAGAAAGGGCTCCAGGAGGCCTAGTCGCATCGTCAAGAGACTGATCCTTATTTTACAGATTCTCAATTAAGTAAAGAACAATTTAGCAAGCAAGTCAACTACCTTCGCTTCTTGTTATATCGTTCGTGTCTTCCCCCGGAAGTCACTTCACTCTACTAATTACATATATAATGTATGCTATATCTTTGTTACAGTGTAAGCCGGTCGGCTACTTTCATTTCTTTTTTGCCGGAAATAGGTCGAACCCTCTCTGCTGTACCATCTTGTCTAGTGAGAAGCAGTTGCGAGCGCCGCCAATCCAAGTCAACTTAAAGAAATGAGATGAATGGTATCAGACCATTGTAGTTCAACCGGCCATTTTGATAAAATCAGTTCCGGATGAATCATCCCCAAAAAAAGTACATCTGAATCCGTCCTCTCCCTTTCCCGCATTTCCCTCATATCCCGCATCTAGTAGCCCTCGTATCTGTCCCCCTGTCCTTCCTAAGGTCTTCACTTCTCTTATTATGCATAGTAAGTACGATAGCCCCAATCATGGCAACTAATAAAAAAATACAAACAAACCAAAAATTAACAGAATAAGGTCTATCCCTTCCATCCACTTTTCGAGCCAAGAAAGCTCGGGAAAGTAGCCTAGTAACAGAAAAAGGCCGCTGAAAAAAAGAGGTACTAAGGCTTGCTTTCTTCTGGGTAGGCTTTCTTTAAAACAGAAAACCCCAAAAAAAAGCCATAAATGCAGAAAAACGAAGATTAATATCCCGTGGGGGATTCCCCATATGGTTGTTTTGTCACTAGGTGATGACATTATTCCCACAAAAAGACTTCTTATAAAATAAAAGAAGAATGCAATTAGCCCCGTGCGCCTTTTTAAGCTGAGAAAGATGATGCAGGCCCCCGACCTCTTCTCATTCTCAAATCAATCCCCCGTTTACGTTTAGAAGAGTAGCCTTCTTATAAGACCCCGCAAAGCCCTAGCTAATGCACGAAAGAGCCAAAGCTACGGACAAGGTATTTTATCACTATATAACATAACGAACGAAAAGACGAATGAATGGTTGGCTGGTCTATGATCAGCTGAGCCTTAGAGAAGCTTGGGACACACTTGCGACACTCTTCACAAGAACGAGCAGTGCGAAGCTTCAGCTACTAGAGAATGAGCTCATGGCAGTCTCGCAGCAAGACATGTCGGTAAGTCAGAATTTTAGTAAAGTCAAAGCCTTGTGTGACGAGATATCAAAGTTAGATCCAGAAAATAAAAATCTCTGAAAAGAGGATGAGGCGGATCATAATTCATGGCTTGAGGCCTGAATTTCATGGTCTCGTCACAGCAATTAATGGTTGGGCTAAGGAACCAACTCTTGTTGAGTTGTAAAATATATTAGCCAACCAAGAAGAGTTGGATAAACAAATGGCAGGAGTCTCCGTTAAGAATGACGAGAAAGCTCTCTATACGAAAAAGGGAGATTCTCATAGCAAAGGTCGTAGTTCTACGGAATTTCGGCCACAAGGAAATAAAACAAAGAGGCCAAATAGTTGGCAACGAAGACAAGAGAGAGGGACTTCTAAGCAAGGGGAGCTTGTCAAGATCGAGACAAGCCCGACGAGAAGAAGAATCGCCGGAAGAATAACCAGTGTTATAATGGCGGGAAGAAAGGTCATTTTGCTCGAGACTGCTGGTACAAGAGAGCTGAAGGAAATGCCGCCACCTCCAGTCATCAAAATGAGAGTGAAGAAGAATGGGATTTTCAAGCATCAGCAGCCATTTCAGAAGAAATGCTGACAGAAGATGATTCCAGAGAAGAAGAATTAGCAGCCTCATGTATTGCAGAACCAGAGGAGGCAACTCTAATCTCGGTAAATGACAAAGTAAGAAATTATTAAAATGATTGGATTGTTGATTCTGCTTGCTCCAATCATATGACTGGAGATGAGAAGAAATTATCAAGCATAACGGAAGAGAAAGGCAAGCAAATGGTGATGACCGCAAATAATTCCAAGCTGCCAATTACACACGTCGGTGAGACCGAGATAGTTCCTCGTTATAGTCCTCATCCGGTACAGCTGCACAACGTATATCATGTACCTGGGATGAAGAAGAACCAACTATCTGTATCTCAGCTTGCTGCTTCAGGGAATTACGTAGTATTCGGGCCAAACGACGTCAAGGTTGAAAGAAAGTTGAAAGCAATTGGGGCACCGGGTCGACGGCTCGAATCTGTATATGTAATGTCAGCAGAAGCAGCGTACGTAGATAAGGCGAGGAAGAACAAAACTGCTGATTTGTGGCATGCACGATTGGGACACGTAAGTTATGGAAAGCTCAAGGTGATGATGAGCAAGTCCTTATTAAAAGGTCTCCCTCAACTGGAAGTACGAGATGGCATCGTGTGCGCTGGCTGTCAGTACGTACAGGCACATCAACTTCCTTATGATGATTCAAAGTTTCAATCAAAAGTGCCGCTTCAGTTAGTTCACTCAGACGTATTTGGACCAGTAAAGCAAACATCGGTAAGTGGGTATCGCTACATGATTACCTTCATCGATGATTATTCTAGATACGTCTGGGCTTATTTCATGAAGGATAAATCGGCATCTGGCAGAGACGTGCAGAAGTATGCTTCATGCTCAAAATGTGCCCCCGAGAGAGAATGAAGCTTGACCTGGTCCTGAGCACAAGGATGTAATTTGAATCCAATCTCTCCATTCTAAGTTTGATCGTTACAACCCTATTATGAAGCACAAGCCACAGGAAAGACTTGACCTTGCTCGTACCTTGGAGCTTCCAGATTTGATTCCAACCAGAATAGAATAAAATGAAGTGCCAACTTTTGTTTTGGAGTTTGACACCAGTAGGCTGAGTTGGCCGTGAATGAACCATTGGAGGAATGGGCATAATAGCATCATAAATCTCGAGATCCATCGCCTTATCGAGTAAGGTAAGATCAGGCCAAGCTCTCCGGCTTAGCCTTCATCCTATTTATTCTTTTTGGTACATAATCTGCTCTTAGTAGGCCTACTCTGTGGCGAGTAGCTCTTTCTTTTATGATATGAAAATTGCTTTCTAACGCGCAGGAAAACAGGCCAAAGAATAGGTCTCAATTCACAATTGCTTTTTTTTGGTACCAGTCGGACTTCCTTCTCATCATATTGGAAAGCCGCACTCGTCTCTGATGTATAGGAAGTAGTTGGCCTCACATACATCCTTCCCAACCTTCTGTGGACCTTGCTTCTCTTATGATGGATGGTTAGTGTAGATTCGTGGTACACAACTCCTCTACCAGCCCTTGGCTGTGTCAGGCCAAAAGACTGAACTAAGAAAGCCTTGCCATCTCCGCCACCAAGCAACCAACCTGGAAAGGTTGTGTTATCAGCTGGAAGTATAGGCGGCCTCCAACCTAATGAACCTATGAAATCGTAGCATCGCCACAGGTGACCAAACCGGACAAGATTTTCATCTTTAGATGCGGTTGCAAATCTTTTAACAG
>Ga0209489_100407_pt1:30000-32500 | contig 78309 bp, 49 predicted proteins | sample SiratrowhiteBW_FD_187527 | JGI IMG/M metagenome (GOLD analysis project Ga0209489, IMG submission 187527) | Root nodule microbial communities of legume samples collected from California, USA - Siratro white BW (SPAdes) (version 2) | ecosystem: Host-associated > Plants > Roots > Nodule...
CTTGGTCCTATTGCTACTGCTTCTGATTCACTTGCCTTACCCATACCCTTCCTCTACTGCTGGTCGACTAGACTAAGTCAACTTGCTCGTGGAAAGGCAGGAGCCTGGAAGCCAGGAAGAACGAGCCCTTCAATTCTTCTATTCTGACTTATTCTACAAAATGAGCATAGAAATCAGGGTAGACGCTCCTTTAGCCATCAATCCATAACGAGACTTAGGTGATCCCATCTCTCTTATAGAGAGGGCGATAAAGAGCTCCATTGAGCGCCAACTCCAGCATTCACAATCTACTTCCAACCTTTAAGACTTGGTCGAGCAAGTCCAGAACTAGGCCCTTAACAGAACCAGGACTAGCCCTTTAGAGAAAAGCGAGCAAGATCCCTTCATCGGAAGGAAAGAGGACAGCTGACTACCGCTCATGCCCCCTAGCCAATTCAAACTCAGATCCGAAGGCTGATGGGTGATTCTCTAGAAAGTATAATATGACATCACTTTTAGCTGTTGGGTACGAAACTAGACTAGGCTATGATTCACATCTCGAAAGTTCTCAGATCTGGTCTGGACCTAAGGCCTGGGACTGCTTCTTCCTTATCGCCCGAGTATTGCATCGCCTTGACTTGGAAAAATAAATTGACCTTGAGCCTGCTAATGAAAGTCAACCTTTGCCTTTTAAAACAGCTATTGCTTGTCTTTCTAAATCATTATGAAGAGTGCCACATCTCTCGATCTCTATCTTCTTTAGCGGACATCGAGGCTTTAAGACCGATTGGCGCGTGCCCAAAAAGGGAGACCGGAGACCGCGTCTGAAGCCTTTGCCAACTTTCCGTCTCAGGCAAGAGCTGCGGAACTCAAGCACCAACGGCTCCTCTTCCGACATTGGCTACTGCTATCGGGTATGAACTTATCAATTCAATGAAGCAGTTGATGCCCTGATCCCGGGAATAAGAGAACTTGATCTTCCAGGTATTCACTCATCCCCTCTCAGTGGCAAGAGTGAGTAGATAGCAGAAGTTATTTCATTCCTCATTCCTGGGATATTAGTTAAGTTTGCCCATTAGGGGTCTTTCTCACCTGTGCTATCAATAAGAAGGAGCCTTTTCCCTGGGTAGGCTAAGCCAGAAAAGAGAGAAAGAGAAAGAGAATGTTCAAAGGCTACGCACCTTGGTCCAGAGCGAGGATTGGGATAAGTTTTTCCCGTTCTCTTTAGTTCTATTTGAACTAAGCCGAATCGGAACCAAAGTCGTACTCTCTTTACTAAAGTCCTAATGTAATGCCCTTTAAACCACCAAACCTATTCCGACAACACTGAAAAAGGGCTCTCTCCGTCTCAGTTGGTCAGTACCTTAAACTAATTAGCCATTTCCAAGCTGCTCTTTCATAAGCTGTGATGGCTCTTTTGAAGAAAAGGCATAGTCTATGTCATCTTCTGCCCAGGAGCATTCGACTGAAAAAGTATGCCATTAGTAAGACTATAAAGAAGCCTTAGGAGCTATGGAGTCTGGTGAGGTAGCTCTTGTCTCTTGGTCAGCTGTTTCCGCTCGAGTGAAAATGCTTGATGGGGCGAGATTTGCCTTGGGTTCGCTTTCCGGGTGAGGTTTAATAAAAAAGTAAAGTAGGACAGCGGTGACCACGAATGGCTATAGTTCGTCACTTGCGGTATAAAAAGAAGTAAGGAGCTTTGAAGATCAGCCCTAAGCTAAAGCGCTTTCTTTCTAGTTTGAGAGATGGAAATGCCTAATCAAGTAGCCAAGAATCATCGATTTCGGAGGGGAAATGAATTGAGGAAGGATCCGATCCCAAGTGACATTGAATCAGTTGGGGGTATAAGCGCTGCTATTTCAGCAGTTGGTGTTGGAGGACTGAATGCCAGTCGAAAGGCGCATCTATGACTTAATACCTAATTTGCCATAGAAGGGCTCGATCCCAGACCTAAGCGCAAGGGAATTTAGGTAGGGCTCAAGCTTGATTTCACGTAGATTTACCGTCAGCTCAATTGGAATAGTTTTTCGCTATGTTCGCAGGCAAGTGAGACGATCCATCAATGCCCTTATCTGCTTAGAAAGAACCGGTGTCATCCAAACATGGTGAAGAGGTGGCAACTGGATCAATAATAGCTGAAACTTCTACTGTACAGGGTTCGGCTTGCCCAACTGTCCAAGCTTGAGATATATTTTATAATATGCTTAACACAACACATGCAATTCGAACGAAGTTTTCTCGGAATGAAAGTCACTCCGTTGGGTTCAATGCCCGCTAGTCCCATGCATCCTTTCTGTTGGTCAACAACCAACCACATATCACTCACTACTCCTACATGAAGGGACTCTCTTTCTGTCCGGAGGGAATCATTCTTTCTCAATCAATCATGCCTCAACTGGATAAATTCACTTATTTCACACAATTCTTCTGGTCATGCCTTTTCCTCTTTACTTTTTATATTTTCTTCCACTACTTTTTTCCTTTAGGTATACAAGTGCGTCTCTTTTGCTTCTATCTAACA
>Ga0209489_100407_pt1:37500-78309 | contig 78309 bp, 49 predicted proteins | sample SiratrowhiteBW_FD_187527 | JGI IMG/M metagenome (GOLD analysis project Ga0209489, IMG submission 187527) | Root nodule microbial communities of legume samples collected from California, USA - Siratro white BW (SPAdes) (version 2) | ecosystem: Host-associated > Plants > Roots > Nodule...
CCCTGAACGTAGTCCAACCTTCGGTCCTTCTGAAGCCGAGAAGGAGACTCCCAAGCATCCGAGATGCGAAAAGAAAAAGGGACCTTTCTCTAAGCCATTTGAAGTAGACAGGGATAAGGACAAGAGGCTCGCTACCGAGCTCGATGCTTTGAATAGGACCCACGGGGCGGTAATCTCAGATGCAGCAAAGAAAGAGGAAAGGCAGTGAAGGCTATTCCTGTCAAAGACCGTCTTTTTCCAAACACCGTATTCTTGCAAAAACCGGAGAATCCAATCCGCATCAATCTGGTCAGAATAGCCCTTACTCTGCCGTACCTCTGATCAGTTCTTCAGAAAGCATTCCGTAAATAAAAGGGTGAGAACACCTCAGTACCAATGAGCGGGTTGAGATCAGGAAAGAAAGAAGACCGACCAGATATTCAGCAAAGCATACTTCCGGGAGATCATTCTATTGAATCGTTACACAATCTTCTTACTTACCTATGATGATATTCGTAGATCGCATAAGACGAAGATAGTCTGTTTTCACGTAGATAACAGTTTCAGAGTGAATCTGTCCTTACTAGACTTCAGGTTTAGATCGAGTTAGGGGGGAATACCGGGTATAACCAAAAATTCCTTTCATTTAAGAAATGCTATTCATCAAGGCGACCGGAGGGAGGACAACACAACCTGAATGAAAGCCTTTCAAAACAAAAAAAAATAGGGTTAGCTAGATAAGAGGAAGAGAATGACATATGTGCTTACTTTACTTGCAGTTCCCCTCCTTGACTATGTCCCGGCTGATTGGTGGGAAAAAAAGAAGTTAAGGGAGAAAAACCTTGCCTCATATGCGATTCCGCCTAACACATTGAACTCTGGGGGAAGAGGACTTTTCTTAAATCCCGTATCAGTTGGATTTTAAAAAAAGGGGAGTCCAAGACTATTCATTTCAGTTATCCACCCTTAAACGCGGAAGGCGTCATAGGATTTTAGCCCTTTAGGACTGTAAATTGGATATTGAATCACACCAATATCCTTGGCGGCCACATCGTGCGAGATTACCAGAACCTCTTTACTACTGACCATCATTCCTCATATTATTTGATTTAGATCCTTATCTTAGTGGCAAGATGACTTCTCAACAGGATATTAACGCGCTTTCTCAACCTATCTCAGAGGATTCCATTTTTCCGTTCCGTAAGGTCTTTTTTTTAATTGAAGGCTCCAGGACCAGATAGGAAAGCATTGAGCTAGGATGACTTCACTACCTTAGTCTATTCACCCTCGGATCAATTCACTGGCTTGCTTACTTGCTTGGTGCACACTGACTTGACTGACTGAAGACCGGAATGGACCAATGCGAGATTGACTAAAGAAGGGCGCCAAGGAAAAGGCAAACTAGATAAAAAGCCAAGCTGACTGAATGAAATGCCGCAGCTGACTCTGACTCCGGTTTGGTACCTATTCCATATCTGAAGATTGACCACAGCCTAATGAATTGAATGCCTTACCGCTTTCAACTTTGCTTGGAGTTCGATCCGCCTATGAACTCTTCTTCATACGCTTACTCTCTTACCGGAAAGGCAACCCAACGAAAAGAGTCTTAGTCCACCACAGCTTCGTCCCAAAGCTTGGAGATGCCAGGGGCTGAAAAAGTGGGAGTTACAGTATGTTCTTCTCAAGCCAAACCTTCCGGATGGAGGCGCTGGGTTTCTCTGGACTACTCTTCTGCCATTCATTACCCTTGACATGGGAGGTATATCGTTACCTTTGATCTCATTTCCATTTTTTTTCTTTTTGCAGAGTCTCAGCTCTTTCCTCGAGCCCCACGGGGTCCTCTCAATCCCGCTCTCTCACTTCTGTCGCTATAAGTGTGCTCCCCCTTTGTGCGCAGAACGCCGAGGGTGTTCAGGTCTTTCCCCTCTTTTATCTTATTGCTTTCTTTTCTCCATTTCTCACTTGGGTCTAATTGCCAGGTTCAAGTGAACCCTCAGTAGCTTGAACCTGGCAACGGTCTTTGACACATCTATTAGCTGAAGAGGCCTAACGCTGGTCTTTTTCTTCTTCCTATGACTAGCCGATGTAGACTATATCCATAGCCTTTCATATTAGTTAGGGTTGTGTCCTTAACGAATTTGTGAAACTCGTTTAGGCGAATCGATCAATATAAGGGCTTATACACCTACCTTTGAATGAAAGAAGTGTTGATTGTATGCCTGGAAAAGAGAAAGAGAAAGAGTGACTTCCGGCGGTCTGACGATTGATTGCATTTGGTTCAATTTATCTTGCTTGAGAGGGCAAAGGCAGGAAATAGAGTATGGAGTTAGGGGCTTGCTTAATGGCTTTCCTTCCGGCTTCAATGCTAAAGGCATTTCTTTTTTCTTTTTTTGGATTATGCTCTAGTGTTTGAATCATTTTTCTATCTATTCGTCTTTCTATTGATCTATTTGTTTTGCTATCATTCAGTATCAGTAAGATTGATTAGTATGTGGATTACGTGGCTCGCTCTCGCTCTTTGAGTTATTGGTCTGAAGGTGAACGAGCTCTTGGTGTCGTAATTCCTACTTGCTTTCCTTGTATTAGCTACAGCCACCGAAGCATTCTTTCGTCAACACGAGTTAGCTATTCTCTGATCTTTGCCTTATTCTTCCTTTTCGTATGTATTTTCAACCGCACAACTGGAACCAAAAATTTCATTGCCTTGAAGAGCCTTCCATTCTTAAGCCAGCCAATCCAGTCAATCAATAAAGGGGCGAAGCGGTGTGAACATGGCCTCATTCTATGACGAGTTGGAGGAGATAGCAGGCTACGGCGAGGAGCCGCCCTACGAGGAAGACAAAAGGGACACTGAGGTCCGAGGACCGGAGGCCCACGTATATGCACTCATGAATACTTATCAATTCAAAAAATTCTTTGATCGTAGAGCAGGCACGTTTCGACGCTACGCTAAAAGGCTATTCTATTATGGATCACACGTCCAATTCTCTGGCTCAGAAAGGCGATGTTTTGATCCTTCTTCTCGTTTTCGCCGTCCCGGCATGTTACCTTCCCTTTTTGGAGTACCAGCTATAGTAGTCAGTCCACTGGGTCTACCTTTTGCGTCCCTGGTGAGGTTGGTTCATCGGCCGAGTCAATCCAGTTTAGAATCTTATTTTCTAGTGAGTTATAGAGCATCTAGTAGATAAACTACTAGCATGAGTAGTTAGACTACCCATACTCAGTTTACGCTGTTCGTGACAGCGATGTTCCAGTCAGACCCGTTCCAGAACCAATGAAAGATAAAAACCCACTAGCGGGTAAATCTGTGCTTTAGCCCCCAGCAATAGATCTAGTGAGACAGGATTTTCCTTGCCTATGTTCCCCCTGAAGTGAGGCCCCACCGAATCGTCTGCTTAGTCTTCTTTCTCTTTCCTGTGCTATCCAGAAGAGTGAGACATAAGTCTAAAGTTATCCCACTAGTAATGTGCACTATCTGACTTGTCCTTGGTACATCTTATATGAAGCAGTACTGTAGCCTTACAAGCTGCTTGAATGGGTAGCGGACTTTCTATCTACGCCGAGTTTTGATGCCCGACTCAAAGCCTCCTACTCTTCCCCTTCCGCGAAGACAACCTCTGCCGCCTAGTCTGCTTGCCTTTGCTTCCTAAAGTGAGATATCCAAGAGAAAAGGAACGAGGGGGAGAAGCGACGAGAACATAAAATCGTGAATGAAAGAGCGTGACGAGACTTTCTAAATTCGAGATGTTAGAAGGTGCAAAATCAATGGGTGCCGGAGCTGCTACAATTGCTTCAGCGGGAGCTGCTGTAGGTATTGGAAACGTATTCAGTTCATTAATTCATTCCGTGGCAAGAAATCCATCATTGGCAAAACAGTTATTCGGATATGCAATCCTGGGCTTTGCTCTAACCGAGGCTATTGCCTTGTTCGCATTAATGATGGCCTTTTTGATTCTCTTTGTTTTCTAAGTTTCTCCTTTTGAAAGGTGTAGTCTCTCCTACCTGAAGAGGACGGGGCCCCCGGAAATGGGGGGAAGGGGAGTGGGCAAGGGGCCCCTTCACGGCTAATCGATCTCTCTCCCTCTAGTAAGCTCATCGAAAGACCTGGTGCCCAATACTAAAACTTGGGGAAGGTGGGATGCTAGGTGGACAGGATTGGACGTTAACCTAGAGAGCTAAGTGTAGTGCACTTCGTTCTCTTTGATTGGCACATGGAAGATCCACTTAAAGCATAAAGAAGATCTGCACCGCTAAGACAAGGAAGGTAAGATGTTCAGAAAGAAGATAAGACAAAAAAGTCAATATTGCAACTGACAGCTAATAGGAGAGAGAATACAACTGTCAGCAAATAAAATAGATAAGACAGTCCTGTCTTGATAGTTTACTTCAGATTTCAATGTCCGATCTGACTGTGAGAATAGCGAAGTCCGGAATGACATGCTCAATGCCAGTCCATCCAGAAATGCCAGATGAATCCCGTGAGAGATCTAATCTAGGCAGAAGATCCCATCCCTAAAAAAGTGTAATCAGAGGGTGAAACCTTGCTTTGCAAAAGGGGAGTTCTTTCCCGCATCCATCCCATAAACCCCTGTCAAAGGCGCTTCTACTCATTCTCAATTCAGGAAAAGGTTTCCGGTTGCCATAAATCAAACCACAATCACACAGTCAACTCGAACAAAGAGCTTCTCGCCTACAAATTCAGGAGCTGGTCCAAGCCTTCCTCTTTACTGTTTAGGAGTAGCATTGAAGATTCGAAACCTTTCGTGTCGTCAGGTTGCTACACCTAACCTAGCCTAGCGGGAGCTCACTGAAGGCTCCGAGTATCATGATCGTAAGACGACATTTGCTAGCCTCACACTACCCTTTTTGGAACCCTCGAGTAGTCATGTGGAAGAAACAAACGAAAAGAAAGGAGAAAGGCTTGCTGTTGCCAAGGCCTATTCCTCGACCATTTTTGATCGGAAGTCACCTATTCAATAAGTTGGGAGTCCCCGCCATGTAAACCCATATCCCATGGAAGAATCGAATCAATACCGACTATTTATTTAGCATCCCGAAGAGTGACGAGAAGACCACACTTTACATCTTTCTTTCAAAAGAGGAGCGCTCATAGAATATTAACAAAAATGAAAGAAATCCTCGTCCAGTGGCACGTCCTTTAGCTGCTGCGGTCCGGTACGGGGAAAGAAGTTCGGACACATTCTATATAGGAAGCGCTCCTTGCCTGAAGAATAGGCGTCTTTCATACCTTTCCTGGGAACGGGCAAGAAAACAGATTGGCCTATGAATGTGCACCCTCTTTCCTGATACTAGGGACATTTGATTCTTTCTGACCTATATGATAATCTTACCAACCCAACTGCTCTTATTCCGCTAAAAGAGCAAAGATAAAAGCCCTCTTATGCCAGAAATTGAATAAAGAATAAAGAAAGTGTACTTTCACCTCTGGAATGGCAACATGCGAAAGACACCCACTGGCGTGCTTACGTTCTTTCTTCGCTTCCCAGCCAACAAGCAACTCCTTGAGCTTTAGAAAGCCGTTGATCGCCATCCGTTTTCTTGCTGGAATCTTTTTCTTATTCTTAATAGAACCTGTCCTCCCGGGGCTCAAGGGAGAGGCCTGACTGTCTTTTCTATAGAGTTGGAGTAGTAGTTGGACAAAAGAACTCTCTGGCCGGAGTCAAACACGTAGTCGTGACCTGTCCCGTCGTTACTCCTCTTTCTATATATGTTTAGGGAGAAAGAATTAGGCTGCCTAAAAAGAAACTCTAGGCATTGGATTGTTTTTCTTTTCTGCTGGTGAGGAAAGGTCGTGCAATCGCAGAGGACTAGTTCCCTATCCCGCTGATAAGAATAAAAAAGGGATCGGCGCAGTGGATAGGCCACTCTCACTGGAAGAGCTTAGCTTATTCCAAAGCATCCCTGACGCTCTCTAGTTTAGGAATAGAGGGTGCCGCATCCGAGGCAAAGCAAGAGCTAACAGCCTCTTTTTTTCCATCCTTACTTTCATCCGTTAATGCTTCTTTCCAGTCAGTTTAGATCCTGAGAACAAGTCAAGCTTCAAATAAGTAGTCCGCTAAGGTCTGTCTAACAATAGAGCTTCCAGAGGCAAGCCGAAGCGGAGAATGTTTATCCTAAAGAGTCTATTATAGTAGTCTATAAAAGCACAAGGAGAATGGCTCTGACTAAGCATCTGGTGAGGGATCCGCTGGATTAGTAAGCATCACATAAGGAGGACGGTGGAGATCTAAGTTGCTCCTTTCTTCCCCCTTCCCCAGTTCTCTAACTAGTGGTGTAAGCAAGTGCTCCATTGTGTAATGGTCTAAGGGCCTTTCAGTTCTAATCTGACCTACCGTGTCTAAGGTGTGACTTCTTCCAAGAGTGGGAGGGCTCACAGTAAGACCGGGTAGACGGGTATAGCAGTAATAGTACTTTCACCCAATAGGATAAGGCAAGTCAGTTTGAAAGCAAGGCAAACAACCTTTGCCTCTTGGACTACGGCTTGGAAACCTTTGCCAAGTTTCCTCAGTGAGAAAGGAATCAAACTCACTCTCTTTTCTTCTTCAACTCAACCAAGTCCAATAGAAAACACATTAAGCTTCGTCTAACAGGAAGTAGCACTTGCCGCCTTGCATAGCATGTCGAGAATCCTTTTCCTTGTTTCGAAATACAGATTGTTGTGGAGAGTATAAATTGCGTAAGAGAAAGAAGCTGTTCTTGAATTGCTAGTCTGTCAGTGAGAAGCTGTGATCGAGAAAGTCTCGCCCAAAGAGCTCTACAGTAGTGCCTTGCGGGGTCGTAGAGCCGGGGGAGCTCAGATCCGATTCTTGCATTCATCTTAACTGCAGATTTAGACTTCTTCTTACCCAGTTTGTAAGCAGAGGAGAACAAATAAGATAGAAGCCCATATTGAAACTAGACTTCCTAACTAGAGTAGTAAGAAGTCTTTTCAGAAGCAGTAGACTGAGAGGCTTTGGCAGAATTGATCGAACTTCTTGCTCTCAGGGTGCTTCGCTTGAGCTCAACCATCCGGGATGCTTGTTTTCTGAGGATGATTCTTTCGCGTAAGTCAGGGAAGTGTTGAGCCAGAGTAGAGATGACCTTTTCAGCATCGCTGTGAGAGCATCCGAGTGAATAATTTCTGCCAATTGCATGCTGAAATAGTTTCTTAGTGCTTCCCTTTGTTCTTGCAAGAGATCAAGACTGGTAGGCAGGCTAAGGCCAGAGATTCAATGCCCGAGGTCTTTCCTCTCCTTATCAGTCGAGTTACTTCATAACCTCTTCTTCTGATTATAGTCGTCGTAACTCTCTCTATCTTAGGTGTCGGCATCACACATATCATATAGATTGTGTGTAGTGAGTGAGATTTCCCAAACAAAACATTAGGAAAGGAGTTCAAAAAAGAAAAAGAATAGAGGCCATCTGACTTGGTTAAGTCATGTTAGTTGTGGTTAACAGCAGAACCAAAGCAGAATGACTGACCCTGCCTCCAAAGAGGAAGGTGCATTCCTTGTTATATCCCATAGCTTGCTGAGACCGGAGATAGGGTCCCCTCAGATATGACGATAGGTACGTTCCTGCCAAACATGTTAATAATCTAGGTTTCCCTATGGGCATATCCCAGGTTTCCAATATGATCTTCAAATAGACAATCACACACAAAATAGCTCGACTGTAATCCGAGTAACGAAGACTGATAAGCATAAGGATTGAGAATTCATGGGATTGATCAGGTCTCAAGACTGGGACGTCGCTTTTAGCTGCTTTTTTGCAGACTAGATTACTAGGATGCTTGGGAAGTAGCCGTATCTTCTTCTTGCTCCGCTGCTCTCAGAAAACCTGGGACTGAATCTCTCAAATAAGGACTTGTCTATCCGGTTTATCCTGTTAGTGAGATGGGTGTAGCTCCCCTGGATGCATGAAGGCTTGATTCTTTTGAATTCGGGTTCCCGCATATTGATGCTTCCTTGGAATACCTTTCCATAGGAGTGGTAGAGTCCTAATAAGAGGCCAATTCCTGATACGCCCCTATGAATCTCCCTGGATATCTTCACTTTCTTCGGACGAGCATCCCTTACATAGCTGCCCTTGATAGAAATCCCCTGGCTTTCCTTACTAAATTCTAAATCAATCCGGCAATCTTCCTTACAGGGATTTTCTCCTTAATAGTCTATCGGAATTTCTCTGAGAAACCCCCGGTAATCCTTACTGAAAAGCCCCTTTATCTTGATTGTTCGAATAGGATGTGTTAAGCAACAACTTCAAAGCCCTTAGCTACCGGTATTGCTTTGAAAAATCCTGGGTTAATGCAGGTTTCTTTGCTTTCTTTTTCTCTTACGCAATTGATTCATTGATAAAATCAGGATCTTTCTTCTCTCTTCGTTCCTCTCCTTACAGTCGAGTTACTACGTTCCTCTTCTTCTTATTCCCTCCCATGCATCAACAGTTCCAATTTATTGGATAATCCGAGGCAAAGGCCATATCCCGAAGCTAACTCATAACTCTTTCCCGAGTCAACTCACCCTTTCACGCTAACCCTGCTTTGGAAAAAAGAAGGAATGAAATAGCTCGACTGATAAGGAGAGGAAGCAAGGCACTTGAGATGGGTGCTTTCCTTCTTTTTTCTTTCGAAGGTGTTAAAGGGCTGATTTAGGTATAAATTCAATACATATCATTTTTCTTTTTCTTGATTTGGTGGTAACCCATTTGGACGAGCAATCGCTACTTCGTTCTCGCCTTTGAGTGTGCAGGGCTTGAATCATCCATAAAACGCCTATTCCTAGGTGCCAAGCTTGTGTTAAAGATCTTACTTGCCTGATTCCCGGAACTGGGTTCAAATAAAAAAAGTGAAGAATTGCAAATATTTTAGATATTGTCTAAGTACTTGTGGCTAGTCCTCTTATATGGACTTGACCTCCCTAAGGATGCTTCCACAGAAGAGGCGAGAGGTTCTATCCTTCGGGTATGTGTACCGAACGGGAAATCTATACTCGTAGGCGGCCTCAAGCCCATGATACAACATTTTAAAGTAAGAAAGCAGTTGATAACGAAAAGTTAACCCCCGGTCGGACTTGGTAGGGTAGGAGCCGAATAGAAGGCATAAAGTCAGAGGAATGAGCGGGTAAAGAAGAAAGAGATTGGAAAGATGAGATTCATGTATTGACGTAATCTAGTAGACCCTTAAAGAACATCCAAACCTAGAAACAAGAGCACGCCCATCAAACGGAAAGAATTGATAAATAGGAGGCGGGTAAGCCCGAATAGCTTCCTCAAAAGCATGATGTAGCGACTTACTATTCATTAATAATGCGAGCTAGCATTTGGGGCTAATGTCTGTAGATGTGATACCTCCTGGTCAGAGACGGAGAATCGCTGTTATCGGATCTGGTAATAAACGTATGCTTAGTAGGGAGGGGCTCGCCCAGATGCTTTGCGAGACCGCTTCATTTTGTGTTCGGTTGCGTTATCTACCGCAAAGAGGGACTCCCCCTTTCTATTAGAACAGTGTTAGTTCGCTATTACTGCCGGTCAGGCCGACGAGAATTCTATTCTGATATTGCTATGTGCGCCACTAGAGCTTTGATCATATGCTTTGAGCCAAGTCGATGAGTTTGAATATTCATTCGTGTACGTATGCCATGTAGATTGAAAAGGGAGAAGCCCTCACTGACGGAGTATAAATAGCACACCAGATGGATCATTCAATAGAAAGCCGAAGGCGAAGAGTTAACACCTCCAAAGGGCTGGGTGAGAGAAAGCGTCCTTTGTTGATACCTAGTGTACACCGCCACCTACTGAAATGGATTAATAAACGTTGCTTTCTATTGCTTGTAGCGGCGTTGCTTCCTTTTGTTCACCGCGGCGAAAAATGAAATCTTGAGAAAGAAGGCCTTGTGGGGCATCTCCAGCAGCGCCAAAGAAGATGGAAAGTCTTCTTTGTAGACTCGCACCGCTCACTTACGGTTTTATACAGAGGGGGGTTGTATTGAAGGGCCATAAGCTTTGAATATGCGTTGGTTCCAATCCGGATCTCGTTGTTTGGGTCTCGAGATGATATTAAGGAGACAAAGGAGCAGAGCTGATAGAAATGCTAATTATAATGGAGATACTAATTCTTTAATAAAGACTTGTGCCCATTGTCCAAGATTCCTTTGTGGGACTTTCTTTTTATTCTTCTTGACTTGACTCAACAACCCTCCAATTCAGGACAGAACTCTAAGGGTATCTCTGAAGATTCAAAATACAGAAGAGCGACTGCCAATCAAGACAATATTGAAGCACGCGCCTTAGGACCGATCCCAGTGAAATAGGAAAACGAATCCGCGCGCTACCGAGTTTCCTTCATCGATCGGAACAAAACTAGCAAAAGAAAGAGGGAGCTGCGCTATACATAATACAAAGGGACCCAGGCTCTGCCCGAATGATACGATCAGCAACTTCTAGTACCCAAGCTATGTGATCAATAACTATTCTCCTAGAGGCGAATCCCTCAGGGCGCCCTAAGCAACCGAAGGGTAGAGAAGATGAAGAATAAGGGTAATCTAAGCATGCGCCACCAAAAGGAAAGAGAGGACCGATTGATACCAATAGCAAGATACACATCTTTTTTTTTAGACTCCGAGGGTTGAGAATAGTTGAAGATCAGAAGATTGGCCTTAATAGATTAAGTGCAAACTTTATTTTTTATATTATATATATGAGTAAGCCCCTTCCCTTAGGAACAGAAGTATACACAAGGGGGTAATTTATCACAATTATTCACGTTCAACTCCAAGATCCAGCAAGCCAACTTCAACCGAAACTGAGTCACATTCTCCCTCTCTTCCTAATGGAGGCACATACCATTCTTGTAACAGTGGATGGATAAAAGTCTCGTAGTCTTTGTTTCTCAAAAGGTCGTGCCCTTTCTACATATATCGAAATTTTAGTCTTTCACCCCTCCTTTATCGAATTAGCTATGGCTAATCTAGTAGAGTAGGGCTAATCAGAAGTTTCACTATGGCGATTGGAAGCCTCAATTCAAATCGAGCAGCAGCTTTTCTACACTCAAAGGGAACCCGGCATCCCATTAACTGAGACTTCCTATGCATAGCTGTAGCCTTTCGTCATACCCTTTTGCTACTTAGTGCCTCCACCTACTACTAGGCTGTAATCTTCTTGTTTCTAAACTAAATATAGGGTCTATGCGGCTCTCTGAATAATAGAATATGTCCACTGTAGTCTATTTGAAGCGTTCCTGCTTGTCTTGAATCAAACGGAATTGAATAACCCTGTGTAGCGGATAGCATGGACTGATTGAAATAGCATACTTGTGCAATGGATCTCGTTTATCTTTCATATGTGAAATGTTCGTGTAGTGAATTCACGGCTAGAGATAGTACATTCTGGGTCGATCAAGGAAGGTAGCGTATACGGGTACTTGGGATTGAGTAGAGCATAGGTTCAATAACCGGGCTTGGAAAAGAGAATGATAATCTCGTTCAGCAAGAGGCTGGGTTTTTGGTCTTTCTACGTTTCCGCTTATGCTCCTTTGGTTAGTACTCCAAATTGGATTTCTTTCTGGTTGGTTCGAAGTAATGCTCCTTTTATTTAGCTATGACCTACATTCTTTGGTAAAAGTGCTCATGCAGCTTCTAAGGGATGCCTTCCCCTCCAAGTTGTTTCAAAGTAAGATCTGTGGATAAACGATGGTTAAGCCGCATCGGTGCGGTCGGGATCGCCCGGTACTTGTGAGGCAGAAGAATCCTTGAATAGAAGATCGAGCTTGTGGAAAGTCTTTTTTTAGTACTTGTTAGCGTCCCTTCCCCCTGAGTTCAAGATGTCCCTTTCCGCTTCTCTTTCAGCAACTTCCGGATTGGTCAAGCCTCGAATCGAATCCTGGATCAACGCCCTTTTTCGCTTAACCCATTCGTTCACAGTCGATTCAACTTAAACCAATGTCACATGTCTTGTGAGCATTCAACCATGATCTTCTTTTGTTCCCATCAGATCTTTCCTGGTAACTAAGGCAATGAAATTTTATTAATAAATGACCTCATATCTTTCCCTCTGGGTGGGATGATACGAAATAGAGCAGTTGCCAATTGGCATGCGAAACCGAGAAGGAACTGACTTTCATAGACAAGAGCTGACCTTGGGCCGATGACCAGATATTTAAGATTCTTAGCCAAAGTAGATAGAGTGAATGGTAATAGTCGAATGCCCTATGGAGTAAAGGGAAGGGGCTTGAGTTCTGAGACGAAGATAAGGCTTCCGGACATATGGAAGAAGGAGGCATCGTAGATGAGGAGATCCAGTTGTGCTTGCTGCCTATCCACTTGGCGAGTCAGAGGCTCTGTGCAAGAGTGGATTTTCAACCTTCTGCCTTTGCTTGCTTCATCTGCAGAGCTAACTCCGGAAGTGACTGCTCTAGCCAATGCGCATGCGTTCCTTCCTAAATGCAATTAGGCTTCTCGCGTTGATCACATAGCTTCTTCTGTAGTGCGTGTATTTAGTGTCTCCTTTGCTGTCCTATCGCGGAGTTATGTACGTAGGGTGCGCGTAGAAAGCTTATAGTGCTCTTCTTTGATTGATTGTAATTGAGTTGACTGACTCAGGAACTTTCCCTTAGGGTGAATGCACGAGGTGAGCGTCTTTCAATGCTTGCTTTTTTAGTTGTTTAGCCTATAGCCTTGTTGCTAAAGCTGTTAGCGCGTAGTCTGTCTCATATACCTCCAAGAGCGGTGAGTGGGTGTAGTAAGATAAGATGTAGGTAGGCATATCTATGTTTGGGCACTGAACATGGTAGCTATAGCGAGGGGAAAGATCCATAGCAAAGACCGGGAAGCTCGCTTCCCACATTCCATTCGATGCTTTCCCTCCTTCTTGATTTGCTTGATGCGCCGCTCGGTGTGCTCAGATGGTTCTGCTTCATGCTCGTCGACTCTTAGTTCGGGTTTCAATGAGTACCACGATCATTCCCGTTAACCAAATCTCTCCATTTTATGAGAAATTCATTAGATCCAGCTCCCTGGCAGTTACAAAAGAACATCTTCATTGGGATGCTGTCAGTGAAGAAAAAGAAGTAAACTGTCATACCTGGTTCCAAGGGAAGAGAGCCCCAGTGAAGTAAACCGAGGGCACGAAGCAAGGTATGGTGGGTGCCAGCTACTTTCACTTGTTAGGAGTAGGGGCTGAAAAGAGCTCTTTGTATAGGTTGGGTTTGCTGGGCTTTGATGCTTACCTTCTTTTTTTGAAAAGGGGAAGGTTTGATAAAGGAGCTTTTAAGCCCTTTTGCTGGATTGTTGGTCTGCAGCCCCGCCCTATAGAATAGAATGAATCCAAGAAGGAGAGGCCTATGGATGACCGAGCCACTCTTATACTACTCCTTACCTCACCCCCTTCTCACTTAAAGGGCGAAGTCGCTTCAGCGAGTCTAAAGGCCAAAGAGTGATCTTTGAACGTTACTACGCATCCTTATTCATAGGTATAGTGTAAGGTAGGTTTGTTTGGGTATAGCAGGACTTGAACCTGCGACCATTAGGTTAAAAGCCCAATGCTCTACCAACTGAGCTATACACCCCCAAAAAAGATAGATAGTAGTAAATAAAGATTGGTGCAGAAAAGAGGGCGGCCCCTCTTCTCATCATATTAAAGGGGCGCAGCTCTGTATGAGGCTCGTACTGCGGAGCAAGCGAAGAATAAGGGCGCGCGTTAGCACTCCTGCAAGAAAACGGCCTTACTCAACAAGCGCACCTTTATTAGTAAGTTGTTTCCACTCATTGAAGATTCTATCTACAAAAGAAGGTCAACGGGGGATACTCAAGTTGCTCTCACTGACACCATCTACGAGAAGGTGAGGAGGTCGTCTTTCTTTTCTTTCCGGCCGCCATACGGTTCGCCTTAAAGCCGGAGAAAGGGAGGAGCAGTTATCTATGTAATTACGGTCTTTGTTGGCCGTTGTTCCGGTCGAGCACTCTCTTTTCTTTGCTTTGTTCAATAGAGTCTTACCAAACAAGACTGACTTCTGACCAACCCGCGAAGGGTTGTGAAGTTGGACCAGGTACGAAGAATGAATCTATATCTGTGTACAGTACGGAAGTTGCTGGCCGGCGGCCGCTCAACTGTTCGAGCGCAATACAGTGGTGGTTGGTTCCGATTCGACAAGGGTAGAATGCCTGGTCGAAGGTCCAGTACAGTAGGTAGCAGGCGTGTTCGTTTTGGCTCCCGAGCGAGAACGAGAAAGAGGCGCTGCACCATTCTTGCTGCTATGTACGTGAACCTTGACTTGAGAGATTCATCCAATGGAACCCACACTCAAAGGAGGACCACAAGCTCGGGGCTCGACGAAACAGAAAAGATCAGCATTCAGAAACTGACTTATTGGGGTTAGCAGTGAAAGAAAGAGCCCGGCATTCATTCATATGAATAGCTTAGTCTACTAAAATCAAAGAGGGACCAGCCTCATCGTGGTAATTATCGTTCACCTCTAATGTGACACGTTCCCTCCCAGTTATATGATCCACGGGATCAGTCGGCTAGAGAGCGGGGCTATTCTTCTTCCGGGGAGGGAAAGTCGTCCCCTCTACTGATCGAACCCTCAGTTCGGGGGTCTTCGTCAACATGTTTTGAGGCTCCAGTCTTCGGCGGGTCACCATTACTTGACTTAGAAAGGCGAACATCTAGGCAAGGGAAAGCGCAGTGCGCCTGGTGCAAATGGCTTTTTTCATGATATACCAATCAGAATGGAGGACCCTACCTACGTACATGATTGATAGAAGAACTACGTAGGGGGTCGGTCAACTTGATGCGGGAGAGGCATGAGTGCAGTTCGATCTTGTGGTGTATTCGTTTGTAGTGAGTAGGGCCTCTTTCTCGTTGATCAGTTCGCCTCCGCTCTATTGAAAGGTCTCCATTCCTACGGCGGTTTTGTCAACGAACGCGTCTCGGGCCGGATTGACTAACCTAACCCTTACTTAAGGGGGCCTTGCCATAGTTGGGTGCTCTGCTTTAGTGTGATTTACGAAGGCTAGGCTAGTAATACCAAAAATGAAAAGAGATCGGGGTCGATAGTTGGCAAGGAACTTGATCCCCCCAAAACACAAAAGGGGCAGCTGCGGTCGAACTCGAATTCTGGAAATCAAAGAAGTCGGGGCCCTTTTACCTTACCAAGTCTACCGGATAGAAATTAGCAGATCAGGTATAGATACGGGAAAGGCTTTCTCCCTCAGTGGAATCGGTGGAATGCCCGCCCTGCTTCCGGCTAAGTATACAGAGTTGGGTCTACCGTTCGTTCCACCGTTACCTCTATTCTATTCCGATCTTTCTTTTCTCCTTTGCTTCCTTGTCTCGTCTATCCTTCTCTGCCTTCAGCCTGTCTTTGAGCTCTATCCCGTCCTTCCTTTGGCTTGCCCTGAGGATTGACTCTCCAAAGTCGATTTGATCACTGTTCGGTTCAAGTCTTCATCGATCGGGTGGATCTATATGCTGAGGGGGGATGGAAAGGTGGGTGAGTCATGGCTGTGGACAGAGAGAAATCAAGCGGTAGTCTTCCGGTGGAATAGATTTCTAGTAAGTGTCTTCTTTCCTTCTCTTCTAGTAAGCGCCGTCAGGTCTCTCTTCTTGGGATATCTTGATCACCAGAAAGGATAGAGATTTTAAGTAGACATGCTTTAGGCATCGATCATCTTCCTAACTACATGGTACTCCCCCTCCGAACCGACGAAAGGGGGTGGAATAAATAAAATGAGGAAGTGTCCCTTAGAGAAAGAGAGTCCGCTCTCTCATTGTCTGATTGCATCGTAGAGCGTCTGCACCAATTGCTTGGTTGCAGTAGCAGCCCCCTTTCTCCTTCTTTCATATGATAAATTAGAAAGATTTTAAATATAGTAAGTGTAAGAGCGACTTCAATCTTTATTCGCTAAAAAAGAGAAGCTGGGTTCCGATAATAGTGGTTTCATCTGGATTGGGTTAGTGTTCAGTGTACCTATGCTTCTTTCGATCTGCTTTCTAGTTATGAATAAGACTCGTCTTCAAGTTCAAGTTAATATCATAGATAAAGATCAGAAGTGAAGAAAGACAGAACGAATCTCTTATCGCCATCTTTATCTTTCTAGCAGTGCTCTCAACTATTATCTTATTCTATAGAAGACATATCTTTCTTCTCTTCTGCTCTTTGCTATCATAGCCACTTCTACATCAAACTGTGCTGCAACCTTAATCCTAAGAAGACGGGGTAGGACTGGAGTCTGAGGGATCTCTTTCGAATGTGGTGTGCCCCTGGCCGGGGCAAAAAGACAAAAATGATTCTCGAAAGTGGTAGCTCTACGAAGGTTCCATCTACAGAGCAGGTGGAGAAGGTCGGCGGGCTTCATCTAAGTCCCTATCGGAGGTTCCATAAGGTACATTCACTTTGTTGGGAGGTGTAGACGCTTAAGCTGGGAACGGCAGTCAGGTCCCTATTGAGATTTTTCACTTCTTGCTTGGCTTGTAAGGCTGTGGCAATAGGAGGTTGGAGCGATGCATGATGGCCGGGAAAAGACGTAGCGCTTTAGAGAAATCGGGATTACACCCTTTTTTATATCCCTGTCACAGAGTTTGGCCAGAAAAAAGGTCACGCTTTGGCCTATAATGAGATAATTAGTTTATGCACGTGGTGGAGCGGGCAGTCTTATGCCCTGGTAATCAAAGAAATGAGTAAAACGGCCCAAATAGCCAAATCGGTAAAAATGGCAGAAGAGGCTTTTTATAAGTCCATTATGACGGTTCAGGAGGCTAGAACCGTTGACCTTGAGGATGAAGCATAGCGCTGCTTAAGTTAAGGAAGAGTTCGCTTTTCTTTTGCCGTAGGAGTTGCCGGCAGGTCTACCCCCTCGGAGACGGGTAGATCATCAGTCTGACTACTAATCAGGCCAGCGGAAAGCTAGGCCCTTTCTCACCTGCAGCAAATGAGGAGGGAGGCTGCTTTTAAGTGACTTGACAAAGGATTGGAACTAGGCCAATGCCAATCTAATCTATTGCAGCAAAGAAAGAGGAAAGGGGCGAAGCGCTAGTTTGAATTGAAGTAGAGGAGATGCCATACGGTAGGAGGCAATAATGAATTAAGCCGGTATGAATGGAGCCTTGTTTATTAGGCTAGATCGATGTGATGTATATTTATTGGCTCTAATCCTCGGGGCACCCTATGGCATATCCTCTTTATAAAGAAGGTTTCATTAGCACACTTCAAATGGCTTCGTTTAGTGTAATCTGGCAACTGCGTATTTGAGAAGAGTCTTTACTATGGATGGGGATATTCATAGAATCTTCCTATTTTTTATTGCATAGGATAGAAAGATGAAAGAGAAAGACAAGTAAATGAAAGGCAAGTCACGGGATCAGAGGATTAGACCGATGTACCATAATAGTGCAGCAAGGAGGAGAGACTAAGCAATCAAAGGGATGCAAGCAAGTCAGCTGTTTCGGTACGAAAGCCTGACAGCAAGCATTCTCGATTGAAGCATGAAAGAGACTTTTTTCGGGGTTTAATAATTAAAAAAAAGAAGTAGTGCTTTAGAGAAATAATGGATGAAAGCGGTTTTCTTGCTAATGAGATGAGGGGAAGAGCTGCTTTCGGTCTCGGTCCAAGGCATTCTCTCAAGTAGCAAAGGCAAGACGGAAAAGCAGGTGTTGTCGGCCTTTCCGCTGCTATTGGTTGACCGCTACAGGATTTGCGCTCTCCAAGCAAGCATTAAGATCAGGCATGTAGGAAGTAGGGTAAAAAAGTAAGCATGAAGCTTTGACATAAGGTTTGTCTTCCTCTACCTTCTCTTGCTATTGGATTGAAGAGAAGGCCAAGAAAGAAGTGATTAATAGCACTTTCGAAGTCAGTATCCGCTTTGCTTTATGGTCAATATCATATCCAGATCCACCTTAGTCAGAGTTGCATCAACTAATACGGAATATCCGGTGTTAAGGAGCTCTAAACCCCCTGTTAGCTCACTTGGTCGTGTCCTGTGGAGACAGCTCCCAACCAGGACCAGGAAGGTTACATAAATTCTGGAAATGAACCTTACCCTGTTTGACAAGTTGTTCCGACTTAAGGCCATTAAGTAGTGGAAGATCTTGGAAGGTCTTCCACTACTTAAGATGGTTCTTAATCGAGTCATCTTGGTAGTGACCGATGGTCTCAACAAAGAGCTCTGTGTCGGAGCGCACTTGTTTGCTAAGGAGGTGATCAGGCTTGTCCGGAAATCTGGTTTCTTGTTCACTGCGCTTTACTTAAATGTGCTGTGTCATTGCAGCAAGCTTATGCCCCGGAAAACAGGCCTCTTGCTGCCTTTTCCTGTCTCGTTGACGAGGTCAGGGTATCCTAGGATTATCCCGTCTTTCCATCGTAGTAAAGTCGGAAAGATGAGACGTCCGACTTACTAGTGAAACTCTACTTATCATTCTTCACTCTTGCAAGGGCTATACCCTTAGCCAAGAGATTGACTAATAAAAGAAAGTAGTAGAATCAATAGTGACTCCGACGGACTCTGATCAGATGGTAGATGTCGTTAATGACATAACTGCCGACTGGGAGAGTCTAATTCGTACCTATGTACCTCGGATTGGCTCCATCCCCATGTGTCAGGGGATCACATGGAGTCCGTCTTGGAAGGCAGTCCCTTCTCGAGGGAGGAAGTCTGATAGGGCTTTAAGAGATAGGGACTGCCGCGGTAAGAAAGAGTCACTCAGTGAATCAGTGGATCACACACTTGTTGGAGACAGGGACACGCCTTACTATTGAAATGAAAAAGTATACAAGGAAAGAAGTCTGGGGACAACGGTAAACGTGAGGAATGGGATCTCCAAACCCGCCCTACTAAAAAAGTTCGCAACCAAGGGACATGCCGAACACCTACCTTTCCAACTAAGTCCAACGCGAGGACCCTTTCATTGACGATGCGTTCCGTCGTCAGCAAGCGGTGGCCGACAAGGCCCTTTTCCCTAAATCTCTTGGGAAGCGAAGCAGGCTTTCTGATTCTGAGAGAAATCGAAAGGCAAAGAGATAGGCAAGCCAAACCAAATAAGGAATGTTTCAATCTTGACCTCTTTTTGTCAGCCGGCAATCATAGGGTAAGCCCATTTCTTGGAGAAAGTTTACATGTTGGGCCAGGCTAGTTTGCTTCGATGGTAGGAGTCCACGCAGTGAGGCAGCCATTTCCAGCCCAGCCGAACGAATAGGATCCAATAGAGTAGCCCGCATTGCAAGCTCTTTTCTTTCCCAAGGAGAGCTGGTTATAGGTCAAGCGCAAGACATAGGATGTGAAAGCGGTTTGCTTGGTTCTTTCTTCGCGCGAGACAGGGGGAGTTATGTTTTCTTACATCCCGTTATATAACATCAAGTGTGAATGAGTTGCCCCCCCTAATTCCATGGCTCCTAGTGCTTCTGCCTAAGAGCGAGTTGAAGTCTTAAGGGCTTTAAGCCACCCAGTTTCATTCTTGATCGCTTTGAGTTTTGTTACATCCCCCCCTTGCCTTGTCCCCGTAACCGCAGTCTAGGGATGAGGGCAAGCAGATTTCGCGGGCAAAGAAGTTTTGGTTCTAGCTCAATGGTAATCTATTGAGAAAACAAAGTTTTAAAGTAGGCAAGCGGATAATGGATTTCTTTTGTATCCCTTAGTCTATCGAGCCAGGCCTCTCCACTTGCAGAAAAAAAAAGAAAATTGATTAGTAAGCGAGTGAAAACAAGAAAAAGGAATGATTTTAGTTTGAATGTCCGTCTATCTGAGAACGAGAGATACAACATTTCGCTGAGCAGTACTATTTCCAATTGGGCAAGCTCTTTTCTTTCCGTACATATAGATTCTTTCTTATTACCGGATAGGAGACCTACCTATCCCTATAGCGGAAGTCTTTCCCGCAAGCGGCGGGATAGGGGAAATGCAATTGATCCAGCAAGTAAGCCAATGAAATAAAGGAAAGAATATATGTGCTTAGCTCTGTAGATTCAATAAGTAAGAAAAAATTCTAGGGCAAGAAGTTTGAAAACAATTCATTCCAGCCATTTCCAGTGACCTTTTTTGGGGTTGGTTCTATACGAGGCAATCGAAGATGGTCCCTGTCTGTCATCCAATCCAATAGGCATTTAGGGATCCCCTTTTTTATATTAAAGTGAGCTTTTGGTAGTCCTATGCCTGTCTCTCCAGCTTGTCTATGTCTATGGGTTTGCATATGTTCAAGGGCTGGCCTGGCATTTTATAATGACCTTAAATGAAAGCGTAAGAGCTAATGATAAGGAGCTAAAGGCCTACATTCTAGTATACCAGGATCGTCACGAGAGGATTGGGGAAGGTCTAACTATGGACCGGACCATAAGACGCAGTTTCTTATGGCCTAGTATAGGATATCTTGATGTTCCGCTGAAAAGAGATAAGCACTAAGAAGACGACTATTTTGTGTTGAATATGCTTTCTTCCACGATATGGAGGGAGTCACACTATCATATGGTTTTTATGCAATACAATAGTAGAGTCAGAAAAGATCCCTTAAAGTAGTCTAGTATAGAACCAACCTATCTAAGATCCTTTGCTAAAGAGCTATCCAATACCCCCCAACCTGTTAGAGTACCAGGGGCAATAGACAAATTTAGGAATGAATCTTTCCATTAACATTAAGGCTTGAAGATCTAGGCCCCTCCAATAGCATAAAAAAGGTAAGCCCTTGGAGTGTCAGTGTCAATTCCCAACCATCTAGTTCTAATGGAAGTTGTAGTTGCAAAGCCAGTTTAAGAAAGTTCATTTTCAAGCTGGTAAGGGCCTGGTACGTGTGACTGCAAGAAAATGTTTCCCTACAGTTGCATTGACCCTTACCTTTTTCGGGCTTCCATGTGAGCCAGTTTTCAAGACTTTATACAGCAGTGGTAAGGTACACCTATGTCATTTCCTTTTTTTTAAGGGGATCTACGACTTAATATAAAGATAGGACCAAAGTCAAGTGATTCAACTCAAGCACGAACCGCTACCTCCTCTTCTCCGACTTCAGCAGAAAAAAGTCAAACAACTAATTATCTCATGTAAACAGCGCATTCGTTCACTCAAACAGCGCATTTGTGAGCTCCAAGTCCAAGAGCCTATCCGGTACGAGAAGTGAAGGGTGAATGTGAAATTCTCTTCTTTAGTTTAGCGAGAGTCGAAAGGTCGTAAGCAAGTGGCTATGGGGAAGTAAGGGTATAAGAATCACTGATTGGAATGGTATCGAAGGCGACCATGGGGAGCTTTGTAAAGCCGAGTAAGTGATCCGAAGGAGAAGGACGGCTCCTCTTTCATCAGTTTCATTTGGGAAGGTGAGGGAATTAATAGAGTCATATTCCAAAAAAATGGCTATTATTTTTTTTTTTATAAGTCTTTCGGGAAGAGCTTCAAGGAGAAAGGCGGAAGACTTTTTATTTATATATGGAAAGTAGGTCCGGTCCGTGCGACTCTTGGGGAGTCTATCATCATAGCTGGACCTAGATGAAGCCATGTCCTTATTCGCGAACTACAGCAAACCTGTCTTAAGCATAGTGCCAGTAGGAAAGTCTTTCTTTGAGAGAGAAGGTTCCCCCCTTTCTTACTACAGGGAATGGGATAATGAGGAAACGAGAATCAGAAGGTTTGGTGAATAAGAAGGCAGAGGCAAGCGCAGAAGGGAAGCAAGAAGAAGGAAATATGAAAGAACCCTTCCAGTTAGATAAGCTGCTGTAGGAGCTTGCTAGGGAAAAGTCTCTCCTGGTTATGTTGCATAACTAATATCCGATTTCACGGAATCCCTTAGTTCAAGGGCAAGCAATGAAAGGAAGCTAGGTCTTTCATGAGGTGATCGTAACAGATTAGTGATGAATCCAATCACGGAGCTTGAAGCCTAGATAGAAAGAAGACTTGAATGGAAAAAGGCAAGTCGTTAAACCGAAGTTCCTTCCTATGTCTCCCTCAGCGAGGGTTTGTGCGGTCTTCAAAGCGAACCCAGGGCAGGATGAAATCCTATACCTGATAGCAATCCGCCCCGATACGATAGTGACTTGATCTAATAAAGGGAGCTTTAGTTGAATCATTTCCAACCTAACCCTCTATTTCCTCGGATGAGGTCTCGCTTATTTTCTAAGATTTCCTGCTTCGAGTGAGTTCCACCCAATGGTATCCCACCAATCTCTTCCATCTTCACCCAATCCAGAAGGACTTGAACCCAATAGAGCAGAATGGCTAATTCCATCAATCGAAATGAGGAAAGTCCTGTTCTTTTACACGGTATGAACTAGAACATAGTTTGAAAGCCAATCTCGAGATCAACCTTCCACAATCCAATCTATATGCTGAGGTATCCCCGCAAGCAGTACAACTATCCTCCCGTCCTACCAATCTTCCTAGTGAGGATCAATTCACTGGCTTGGCTTGCTCTATTCCGCACTGAGGAAGCTGTGAAAGATTGAGTTGATTGATTAGCCTGAACAGGAGATCTTATCTTAGTGATCAAAGCCGTTATGCTTGATGAGGATTTCTCCCCTTATCTGACTGGTGGTTCTAACCTGATATCTATCATTGAGTCGGGATCAGAGTTAACCCGCTTGCCCTAAGGCTGAATGCCCGAGTAAGGCAAGCAACAGGAGTACAGAGAAAAGGAGACCTGGTGAAACTCTCTTCCATGTCTCTTTATCTTATAAAAGATATTGTAAGAGCACGGGAAGTGGTCACACCTGCCAGCTGACCTTCATTGTAGACTCTTTTTTATTGGGGAGGAATGAAATGCTACCAATCTAAGAGGGCCTTGTTGGAAGAAAGGGATAAGGTTTGCATCGTCGCTAGCGAATTCCGTCCAGTAATGGAAGTAAAGAGGTGATAACGCTAGCTTCAAGACTGCAACGAAGATCTGGTCATAGCCAAGCCATTGTCACTTAGCGCATCCGAAACTCTCGTCCATAGAGATTCTCTCGGCTATCTAAATTTGACTAAAAAGAGAAGATCTGAGGAACCTGTCTTTCTGGTCCGGAAGGGCCTGGTCTTTGATCACTCTTCCATTTCCTGGGCTTCTCTCGGCTATCAAAGTGAGTTGGCATTCTGAAGCCAAGCCGGAGAAAGCCAGTGAGGTTCCAACTCCGCCGGAGACTTGCTTGATCAGATTGAGCCTTGCCCAGAAAAAAGATGCTTGATTCCAACAAGAAAGGGAAGGGCAGAGGGGATAACTTACTCGATCAGCATAAGCAATCCATCCCACCGTAGTCACAACACAAGGTAAACATAGGGAAAGAACTTTGGCATTCCTGCTTCCACATCACATCTTTATCAATTCAATTACCGAGTTGCTTTCACTCCTCTTCCCCAAAAACTGGAACTTGCTCTTAAGTTAAGCTATAGTACTTTCTTACCTATTCTTAATTAGTAGTAGAAAGTTAGACTCTTAAAGAATAAATAAGATAAGTGACTGGCTACACAGACTAGATTGACTGCCACTGACTGGCTTCCTTAGGAAAGAATGATAGAATACCAGAGGTAGTCAAAACTAGACCATGCCTCTATGATGCCAAGAATTCGACTTAGGGGCTTGGGGAGGCTTAAGATGAATGAGGCCGAAGAAGGTTCAACTAACCCTTAGATTCGGGAATAGGAAACTAGCAGTAAGGGTATTACGCTTCAAGAGAAGTGGAACTCACTCGAATAGAGAGAGTCTAGGCTCACTCACAGGTCAAGGGCTAGTATAGCAAAGAGGCTTTCAATTCCCGCAAAGCAAGTGGGAAAGAAAACTCATTTCCGTGAGCATGAAACTCCTGTATGGTCTTTACCGCTTGGGAACCTCAAAGCTGCTCTATGGCTCGCTGGAGTTCAATCAAGTGATCATATTCAGCCTTCTTCGGCTGATGAAAGTACTAACTTCCCTTGAGACTGAGATTTTTGTTTTCAGTTCAATTGTCATATATTCTTACCCTGAATGGAAAGGCATTCTGTATCTTTATGAAGTTAACTAAATCGATTAGGTCATACTACTGGTCGGGTACTTAAACTTAAGAATCGGCTCTGTCGCTTCTAGCTTGCAGTAAAGTTGCCTACCCGCAAACCCTGCCCTTAGGACTAGGTTGGAAACTCCCAAGAGGATGGAATGAAACTGGCTTGAAAACGGGCTTGCTCACTCGCTTTCAAGACGGAAGAATGAAAGGTTTTGCCTTGCTTGCTGCTTGCTTACTAGAAAAAGCGGTAATCTGACTTTATATTCATTCTCAATCTTGAATTCCTAGTTAGAACTAAGAAACCAATGCTTTCCTCCTTTTCGCCAGAAAGCCCTCTTTCAGCCTGAAACCCATGTAGGATGGGATAGTCACACTCAAGCAGTGATTAGCGATTAGAGGAATATATAACTATGCAACAGCGGATATGCCTACTTTCGGATTCACTGTAACAAGCCGTTTTTCCACTTGCTTTGAAAACCGTCCTCTTAGTTGTAAACTAGTCTGAGAAGGGTCAACGTAGATAACATTAGGCTGAGCGCAGCCATTAGAAAGACCTCGAGATTCACCGAAGAAAGACCGGAACCTTTTACAAAACTCAATGAGCAGAACGCTTCGGAACGGAATAGAAGAAGGGGGGAGATTCTCGAACCGAACTAGGAAACGGATCCAATGACTTCAAAAGAATTAAACGAGGAGCCATATGAAGTGAAAATCTCATGTACGGTTCTGTAGAGTGGCAGTAAGGGTGACTTATCTGTCAACTTTTCCACTATTACACCCAAAAAACCAAACTCTGCCTTACGTAAAGTTGCCAGAGTACGCTTAACCTCTGGATTTGAAATTACTGCTTATATACCCGGTATTGGCCATAATTTACAAGAACATTCTGTAGTCTTAGTAAGAGGGGTAAGGGTCCTTTCTTTTGTTGTTGCACTGAATTGCTTATCAAAGCGAAGAATCGCTCGATCAAGTAACAAATCAAGCCAGCGAGTGGAAGTGGAATAGTCATGCGAGTCTATTTTGCTTATGAGTCTCTTTTCCTGGCCTCACTAGGTATGAAAAAACAACCACCGCACCGGATGTGAACCTTTTTCTAAAGCGGAATTAGGCTCATCCGACGAAAGATTTTTTTTCCATTGACACAGGTCGATTCCTCTTTATTTATGGTACAACCGAGCTCCTTGTAGGTCTTCCAACTCGAGCAATCAGAAGCAAACGCATCGCCCGCTACGGGCATTCTCTTGAAGCTTAAAGAAGTGTTTCATCGGCCCGGCTCAAAAGCTGTTGGTGACTGGGTTCCCTGCGGGGCTTTTACAGTTTTTCTTCCGTCACTCCCAACCTGTTCTTCTTCGACCGCGAGTGAACCATAGCCTTTTCCCGGAGATAGCCTTTGAGATAACCAGGTCTTTTTCTTTATTGCCAGGAGCTGTAAACAACATCTTCTTTTTGTTTACAGAGCTTAGTCCTTATTCTCTTCCTCTATCTAAGTGAAGAATCTCTTCTTCAATCGATGATTCTTCTTCGCCGAGTTCAGACTCGCCAAGAGTTGTTCGAATCCCAGGAGAGTTTTCAAGTGGTCAAGCAAGTCTGAAAGTCATCGGGTAAGGTTTTCTAGTTCCAGGTGAAACGTACTAAATCTTATTAGCTTATTGCCATTGGAGTGAAATCCTGTCCAGAAGTTGTGAGAGAAGGGTTAGTTCGTGTCTGTGTCAAGGGGACGGGTGACCCGACTTCCATAGGTAAGAGCTGTCTAACCTCTGTTGTGTTGTTATAACCTAGTCTGACTCGTTCTTACCTCCCTGCCTGTTCTCCTTTCTTTTATGAGAATACTTGCCGCCTCTGCTCTCGTTCGGGCCCCGGGAATCCCTTGCTTTTGGCTACGGTCTTTATTTACCTTTTTGCGCTCTCCTCTCAAAACTACTCATTTACAAAGACTACTGGAAGGGCACGGCACGACAGCAATACCACGACAGATATACTTACCGACAAGAGAGAGCGAGACTGACCCACCTAAGAGAGAGAAGGCAAGAAGAATTTTCTCTAACTCAAAGTGAGAACCTTTTTGTTGTCCCACCAGATTGATAGGGGAAATCTTGGAGGCGACATGGGGTTCATTGAGGATTTTGAGTAAGGCATTCCTGTGAGCTTCTCATGCTATCAGGAGACCTAAGATAGATATCCGAGCTGGCATCTTATTGAGTTGTTCAACCACACTGAATTCACTGTTCTTGATGATCCTCAAGAATTCCTAAATTTATTCCTCTGCTGCTTGACAGGTTCAATATCTCCCATTTTCTTCCTTCTTAGTTCCAACTCTTCCGGAGTATAACATCTTCCAGAACGAGTCATTCCTCCAATTTCTGCCACCTACCTCGGGCTCTTTTCCCCTTGTTCGGTAGTAGCCTCGATGCCGTAATTCCAAGGCACAGCATGATTTCCCGTGTAAGGTTCCAGGAGGCTGATAGTGATGGGTCCCTTCGAGGGTGGATAGGTGATAACCATCGGTTTTGGGATGGGTCTGAGTGTTAGGATTTGCGGAACCTTTGGTGCGAAAAATGATGCGCTTGGAATGGTGATAACAAGGGGCTGCGGTTGTGATGGAACTGGTACTAGGTAGGTGGATCGAGGGGCTTGGTAGGACGTAGGCCTCTTGGGTGCATTCTTAACGATCTGGGAGATAACGTTGTGCAAATAAGGGCTATTCCTGTGTGGAGGCCGGATCGTAGGGTATATAATGTTCATCTCTGTGCAATCCGCGTCTTTCACCTTAGGCCAAACGAGCCTATCTTTGAGTGAGCCTATCTTTGAGTGAAATGGGTGGTTGTATCTGGGACGTCTTTCTCTTCTTGCATATACTACTACTCTCTGATTCATCCTGCAATGAAGGGCATGGATTCTTCAAAGCGTAATACGCATTCCTCCCTCGCAAATAGAAACTCAACAACTGATGGTCCAGAAGATCTTGGATCCGATGCCTGAGATGGTAGCAATCATTGGTCCAATGACGTATACCTCCGATATGATATTCACATCTTGCATCTGGTCCCGGAGCCTGAGGATTCGCCGGTTTAGGAGGCATGGGAGTGATCAGTTTGGATGCAATCAATTCTGGAAGTAGGCGGGATGGCAGAATTGGGAGGGGATCGAATTCCCTCTTCTTTTTGACCTTCTTGTCCATTTATTCTTTGTGCTGCTGGACTTGAGGGAGGAGTTTGGTGGGCTCTATTCCCCTGGAGGATACCATAGCTGTCATTAGTTGCACCATCATCTTCATTTGTCCTTTGAGCTGTTCTAACTCCCTCATCATATGTGTCAACTCGGACTGGTCGGGCGCTGCTGCTTCTTCGGAACCTGCTCTTTCTTCTAGGATTTTCTGGACTTCTTCTGCTTTTTGGTTCTTCCTCTGTTAATCTGCCCCAAACACAGTCGTCACAATCGCGTCCCACCCCTGATTCATCTTGAGTCTGCCCTCTAATCTAATAGAGGGGTGCCATTCAAGTAATAGGCAACAATAGGAAACTCCCAGTCAGCAACAGGTACGAGTCTTCCTTTCTCGAATTGAGGAGCTAAAGCAGCCCTTTAGAGATAGGGGAATGTACTGATTGGTAAAGAGGGGAACCATCGAGACGGTATGCAATAAGTAGAAACTCTAAATCGGCGGCAGGCCGAAGGAAACCCTTTTGAATCAGTGGAGTGACAGTAGCAGTACCAAGCCAGTCTAACTGCTGCAGGGGATCTTCTGAGGAACTTTTTCACCATTTGGTGTATCGTCAGTAAGGGTGTTGTACTCCTACTCAGTCTCAACTGATTTCTTTATCATGGAGAGATCTCGCAAGATGGGACGGTCTTCTTTTCTCTTTCATTTCCCGGTCTCAAAAATGGCTATTATCAAAGAAGTCCTCCTTTCCGCCTTTGTGAGAGTAAAGTCTATGGTTAAGAGACCCCCACCAGCCGGGTATCTCCCTCAAACTACAAGCCGGATTAGCTTCTCGATAATGAAACCTCCGTTCTCCCTTTCTAACAAAGGATTGCTCGAAGTCCGCGCCCTTAGTCCCGACGAGCTCCGCCCGGCTGCCACTAAATAGGGGACTTTGGTCCTTTTATTTTGCGGTATTGATCATTTGAGGTCATCGCTCGAAAGAATAAAGAAAAAGGGCTTGCAGCTCCTTCTGCTCATCCTCCATTTGTGGAAGGTACCCAAGCGAGAGACTATAACAGTCAGCCTTCCGCTCAAATAAAAATAGTCATAGAGCTCGTTCTTTCACTCATCAAAGATGATGGATAAGCAGTCGTCCCTGACTTTATTCCTGACTAAGTCAGGAATGGCGGGACGGATTAAAGCAAGAATCCCTCAACTCCTTCGGTTAACTATATCTGCTTATATTTATTAGAAGAAAGGGGGTATCCTTTGGTATAAGTAAGGGGGAAAAACAACATTCCTTCGAAAGTTGCGATGCATACAAAAGGTTAGATAACTTAATGTCAATCCTAACAATAGGAACATTTACAGAATGGGTTAACAAGAACTTCAACTATCAGACCAGACTGAACTAAAAAACTTATTTATGCATAGATAATCAGTGAGCGCGTGCTGTCTCCTTTTAAAGTCTCAAAGAAGCGAAGTGGGACCTTTCTAGGAAGTAGGGTTGATTTGTGACAACTTTCGTCACCGTCTTTCTAAGTGGTATGGTACGCTAGGTAGTTGACGGGCTTTTAACTGCGGTCTGGTTTCAAAGACTGGACACCTAGAAAAGTAGACTACTGGATTGAAGGCGTTTTGACGTTGGGATGATGACGGAGTCTCTGCCTGCAGACTAACACTCTGGAGACTACGGGTCCCTACGGTGCTACCCCGCTTAGGTCGGAAGCCATCCCAGCCCGAACGAATTGGGTCTTTGCATTAACATCTAAGGATAACATCAGGTATAGGAAGGACTTCTTACAGTAGCCTTTTTTTATTCATTCCTGCTATAGTCACTTCAACTGCTTATGAATGTAGTTCCCAGATTGCGAAGTTCAAGCGGAATTCCTTTCATTTCACTTGTGACGGTCATTCCCCTGTAGAAAAGGGAAAATAGAAGCCATTTTTGCTCGCAATAAAGCGTCCTGATCGAGCAAGACGTAGTCCTTTTTATCCACCTCTTTAGATTTCCTTAGCAAAATGTCTTCTTTAGCCTTGTTTTGTTATTCTTGCTGCTCTGGGATGGGGGTAGGCCCAGCCCAGGCTTGTGCGGTTAAGGATGAATGTGAAAAGAAGCCGCAGAGGAAGCACCATAAGCCCCAAGCGACCTAGCCTAGCCCTAAGCCTAAGTAAGGATGTTGATTCTCGCTCCGCTTGCTCCCACCTGTCTTCTCCCCACTATAGTGAAAGATCTTTCACTTCACCATAGCAGGGACCCCGCTAACCTTCTCGGATAGCTCGGAAAGTTAGTTACTCTACCCACCGGGGTCCCCTCCAGCTTACCCACCGTACTACCCGAAAACCACTACTACAAAGGCTGGTAAGAAAGCCCAAAAATTCACCTATCATCGCCGGCATAACCATAATAAAGAATAGAGTTTAGGAGTTTCTTAAGGCGGGCGTGTTCTGAGGAGTTTTCTAAAAAAACGGGTGTTTGCCCCGTCCCCGTCGTTTCATTTTTTAAGGTTCCTCTCGAGAGCCTCGATCGTATACTCCGCGTTATTGTTTCATATTCCATCCGCTACCAACTTCTTTTTTTGCTTAGCCCAGAATGGATTGGGATCCAATTGGGCCATTCGACCGATAATATATATCACTTTTATATAAAATAATGGCATCTATGGTGTCCGTGTCTCGTGGGCGGTTGGAGGTAAAAACCGCGAGTCTGTTTCTTATCTGGTCATGTTGATAGCGAGACCAATCAAAAGGAACCTCCTGAGGAGCGTTCGCCGGGGGGGCAAGCTGCGGAGCTTGAGAAGGGCCAGGTTGCTGTTCAACAGAGGTCCCCTCCTCATATCATAAAGTTTCGCATAAGCTCCTGATTTGAAAGAGTTAAGGATGTAGGAGACTCCACAGGGGCAGAGGATGATACCTCGCCCTGGTCTCCAAACCTATTTTTTGAATAGTTATCAGCCCCTTCAAACCAAGAAGGACTTGGCGATGATGGTAATGAGGGAGAGACTCAGAGAGGGCCACTAGCTTCCGACTGAGACGGGCCAGCTTCAGATAAGGTGACTGCATTGGCGGGCGACACAGTCCCAGATTCGATGCCAGCGTCGGGTGCTTCCGTTTCCGAACTGGTTTGTTCGTCCCCGTTGGCACAAAAGGCAATCAATCAGAATCCAGAAAAAAGATGGAAATAGTGAATAAAGCAAGATCTAGATGGATCCCTATCTTTATCTCTATCCACGGAGATACCTATCTATATGGATAGAAATCTATCTATGAATCGATCTAGACTATCCTCTATCCGGATAGATATGTCCCTATGAGCGACTACGCCGATCTTTATATGTTTTGGCCACGTCCGTTTCCGCTCCGAAGAGGAAGGTTTGGATCTTTCAATCTTATGTCGTGAGGGATGTGACCTATGTTAGGTCCATAAAATACCACCGCTTTTGGTGTTCTATGATTAACCTCCGAATAATGAGTAGGTAGTTCGATCCTTTTGATTCTTCTCTTCCTAGGAAACGGATGGGGGGATGAGGAGCAATAGGTCGAATTACTATATAAAGAAGAGTTGTAAACTAGAGGACTTCTTGTTCGAGTAGGAAGATCTTGGTTTTTCTCGTTTCTTCTCTTCGATAAGAATAGGGATTTGAAATGATACAAATTCCTCTTCATTCTGTTGTGCTCAGCGAAGGAACTGCCTAAGCATACTTTTTCGGATCCAAACTTCTTTGTTCTTTCTAAGTATTCTTCTTGCATAGAATAACGCAACTGTTGTTGCAAAAACCGGGATTTGAGTAGCAGGCGGCATCCCCGCTTAGTTTTGAGTAGGTGGAACCATTCTGTTTTGGTTCTTCTCCACATTCTTACCGGGTGATCCAGGAATTTGCCTATGATTTTATCAACTGATATTTCGATATAGAAAGATCTCCTTATTTCTTCACCGCGGATTCTCGCGTCATTTTCTTGAAAAGATATTAGATCACCGTGGGAAACTTTCAAACGAGTCATGCTTACAATTCGATTATTCACACAAACCCTTCGATGACTTATCGGCTGCCTTGCTTGAGGAATAGTTTCACGAAAATGGAGACGAACCGGAATAACGTCCGATCTTGTTTCTGGATTGAGTATAAAAGGGATATATGAAGTTCGTTCTGTTCCTCTGTGCATCTCTGTGATGGGTAAATCTGCATGAAAAAGGGGCAACTTTCGTGTAGTTTGTGATTGGATGTAACTGTTCATATTTTTTCTCGGAGAAATCTTTCTCTTAATAGATCTCTTCTTGTTTCTCAATCTTCGGAGAACGCGGCGTTGTGTTATTGTAAGTTCTCTGTTCCGAACATTTCCTGAAAGTAGACGACAAGTTTTAAATCGCATATCTCGTCGTCGTTAAAGTTAAATCAGTCTGATTCGCCACATCGCGTATAAAGGGAATCGAAGCCCGTTCCTATAGAATAAAAATTCCCTTACTAATGAAATAATGGTACCCTTAACAATCAGTTTATCGTCCGTTTTTTCATTTTATCTCGAGGTCAGGGGGAATGCCGCGGGGCTATGGGAGTCGAACCCAATTCTGCCAAAACCCCCGACAAAAGCAAGAAGGAAACTGGCATACCTCTCTTTCTTCTCTTATTCAATATCTGTCTAGCCCTTATTTATCCTGCTCGCCCTTCTTATTACTTACGCTATTTACCCTGTCTTTACTTCCCCAGCTTTGAGTGAAGTTCCTTTATTTGATCTTGTCTCCTAGTGGTACCATCTCTGCTTACTCTTTCTTCTTTCCATCTACAAAGTTTGCGGAAAAGAGAGAGCAGACGGTTCTCGGCATCATGATGCAAGAATGACATCTGAGATCGCTCATTCCATTGCTTTACAGTCATGATATGATAGGAATGATTCTATTTACTAGAAAGAGACAAGACCCTATTTTTATTTTAGCATCGAAGAGGGAATTTTTTTTTGTAGACTGCTTTTTGAAAGTGAAATAGAGACTTTCATTGATACTTGAACTATTGACCTGGCTAGCGCTAACGCTTTGCAAGGTGGAGACTGGTCCGCTTGAAATCGCTAGAGTTGAGAAGGGTCTGCTAATCATGGTACGAATTCTCTGTTTAGGTTAGTATACTACCGAAGCAGTTATGCCGACAACAGCTTATATAGCGGAGGTGATTGCCGACACTATCTATAGGATAAGCAGCTAGATCGATTCCTAACAGGAGAGTGACTATGCGTAACAGTCAAACAATTGGACCGCTTCGCCCCTTGGCTTGGCTGATCATCCTTGCCCATTTCTATTCCGAAATCTAGACAGATCACTCGGAGGAGCCGGATCTCCATCTCTAGAACAGAATAAAGCGGCGATCCAATGCCAAAGCTAAATTGCTCCCGATCTTAGGCCCAGTCGAAAGAAGATTGCTTATTCAAAAGAGTGGAGTTCGGGGTATTTACTCATAAGTCATTTACGTGAAAGTAATGGAATGGGCAACAAATCGCCTCACTCCTCGCCTACTGATCTTCCTCCAAGAGATTCAATGGGACTTGGTCTCGATGTAAACTAAAGAATTCACTGAGTCCGGTATTCCCTTATGAAGTGCTAATGCAGTCGATTTCTTCACATCTTCGGTTGCGAGTTCAATCGGACTTTTTTCTAGTCTTGCCTTACTCAAAGGTATTCCCATATCGGGTGAATGACCAGATCGAGATAAGTTGGCCTTCTCTTCATCTATCCGAATCCTCAATAGAAGGACGACGATACTCGAAGACTTTCCACTTTCTGCAAAAGAGGGAACCTTCCCATAACTCACTCTCAAACGTGATAAAAGCCCTCTTTTCGGCACCTTCACGCTCCTTCTTGAAAAGGGGTCCAACCTTATATAATGGGGTTTTGCTTCGTCTTTCTCCTTAGGGACGGACCTCGACTCACTACATGAAGGAGTAGACCAAGGCGAAGAACTTCAACTTAACGCATATATCGCATAGAAGATAAGACTGCATTGGAAGCTTGATGAGCGAGTCAATCAGTTCAGGCAGGTTCAGCTAGTTCTAAGCCAATCTCTAAAGTTAGAAGTTCAGATTGAGCAATTTCATTTTACAGAGCTCCAAGCTTTATTCTTCGTTAGTAGCTCAAATCCAAGCCGAGCCTAGCTTCTCTTTCTTGTTGGAATTGTCTCGAATCGAAAGTTCCATCTTCAAAGAGATAGAAAGACCGGGGCAGGCATTAGATGCTTGAACATTCACTTCGTTCGGTCTTCATATTTAGGCTTCCTGCTTCAATAGAAAGAAATGAAACCTTTCTGACTTAACTTAATCAAGATTCAGCTCGAGTAAAGGTTGAGCTAGTCTTTGTCTAGTCAATAAAGTAGCTTTCCTTCGATTCCTTCTGACTGATCAAATCTGCTCTAGTGGAAATCTCAAAGAAAGAAAATAACAACCCACTGTCATAACTCCAAGAGTTCATTGTCGTAACTCCTCAGGATGTTCTTTGTCGAGTTGACTGGCTTTAGTTCAGACAGCGGAAACAGGAAAGTAAACCGCCACCCTTCCGCGGGGGGTGGGGATGAATACCGATAAGGGACGTAGGAATGGCCCTTCACTACTGTCCGGAAGGCTGAAATAGCTTTCTCGGGAGCCTCTGGGAGGTCGGGGTATTCAATCCCATGATACTAAAGGAGCAAGGCGTCGTATCCTAGGGGTTCTACTAATACATCGTAAAGCGGATCCTGGTTTTGGTTTATAGCCGGGAAAGGTCAACCACTACCCCCTATTTGCAGCTAAAAACAGACTCTGGAAGCAGTTTTTGCTAGGATGAATGCAGGATAACAAATTCTTCAGCTTGTCGGGAAGGGTTATAGAAAATCTAGTTCTGCTGGTGAAATGGTTGCTGCACCGACTGCACACTGGATGGACTAGTTAATCCAAGAATGCGCTGCTGGAAGGAGGCTGGGATGCTACCCTTGTTTCTGAAACCAACTGGATCGACGGGTTTCACAACTAGAACTGGCTATAGATCTCGAACTGAAGCATCCGCCTTTGAAACCTCAACATTTGGTTCCGCTATCACGCCTATGCTCCCCAAGCGGACTTTCATAAGGTGCGACGTGTACCGGGCAATCAATCGGAGGCGCTATGCTGGGCTGTAATAGCGAATTTGAGTAACAATATCCCCCCCACCAGGGGATTCCCTTGAAAATAGGTTACGTCCCATACCATCCATCTGTGCTAAGAAAGGTTATATGTATAAGGGCTCAGTTTCATCCGTCTCAACAGCTAGTGTTTATAGGAGCTCTGGTTCATCCGTATGCCTCAGCTAAGGTTGAGTCATAGGCAAGTGCAACTTAACTAGATTCAGTGCCGGTTTTTGTGGCAATCCCATGGCGAGTTTATGATTCGGATCCATACCCGGTGGATCGAGTCCAAGCACAAATAGCTGAGATAGCTGTGGGAAATATAGGAGCAGAACCATTCGTTGGAGATAAAGACTCCGATCGGTCAGTTGCCCGACTGGTATTTTACCCGAAACCAGTTTCCGCAGGGGCTGAAGCATAAACGGATCGGGTGCCGGATCGAGATAGAGCCGACAAGAAAGAGAAAGATAGACCGACCACAGGGAGGGAAGGCAACAAAGATAGATTCACCAATACAAGAGCGAGAGCACGCCACGCATCACTCACAGATAAGAGCCGCTATCGCCCCTACTCTCTCTTAAGCTTGCCCCCACGAAGACCACAATTTTTTTCGTCTTCCGGAGAAGTAGAGGGATATAGGTTCATTTATTCAAGGACTACTTTCCTATTTGAGATCTTTTGAAAGTCCTGTTTTTAAGGTAAGAATAAAATTCTTACTCAAAAAAGTAAAAACTGGTTATACGCCCATCTTGAGAACTTAGGATCCTCTTTTTAATTAAAAATGTCAAAACGCTTAGCTTAGTTTGTCGACTCTATCTCAACAAAGGAAGAATCGTTCGTTCAAGGTAAAGTCCACTTCGCTTCTTTTTCTTCATGTCACCCTTGTGTATTGGCATGAACAGTGCGTTTTATCGAGATTGTTGGCATCCAAATCTTGTAATCACATCTCCATGGTGAAAGAGAAGGGAACAAGCAACGGACATAGAATAGAGAGGCAAAGAAAGAAGGCAAGCTGAGGTGGAGGGAAGCTAGGATCGACTCGGTCTCTGGAGCTGTAACCATAGTTTGCGGGGGTCCGAAGGAGAAAGTCGTAGCTTGTGTGTTTCTGGAATCTGGATTGGCTTCGTCTTCCGAAGGGACCCTGCCCACGCACGGAAAGCAAGCGCCAGTGGCGGTACGGCCTGAGCTATCTAGGCAAGAGTCGTCCGAGACAGAAACAAGTGGTACTGACTACACGGATGCCACTCGAACTGATGACCCATATAGGGGGAGCACGTCGCATGGGAAGAATCGGCGTTTAATGCGGGCATTGTTGCAAGTAGGCATTCTAGTAGTAAATGGACATGACAAGTAGTGGAGAGTACAGAGTACTACTCCAAGCGAGACTCGTCTAAGGGTTCAAAACCTGTGACAGCGGATGCGGACGGTACTGAATGGCGGGTGGGTGGGTTGGTGAACCAATAGGAAGGCCAGGGGGCATACGGATCTTTTTAACCGAAAGAGAGGCTGAACCAAGGAAGCAACCATACTGACTGAAGCCAGAAGAAGCGCGGGGACTTTCAGACAGAACGGAAGAGAGGGAAGGGAGCTCAACCGGTAGATCAGAGGGCGCTCATACCTGGCCAGCTAGCCTATTTCATTCCGTCTATCTAGGTAGTTCATCAGAGCAGCTAGAGCCCTCGCCCACGGATAAAGTAGGGGTGTAACAGGGAATACAATACCAAAAGATTCACTATTCGATAAGCCAACAACGGATCAAACTCCGGAACAAGCCAAGCAAACTCCAGCCCGGGAAACTACGGCCAAGCATAGGATACGGAGGCCTTTTTATAGTATCTCTTCTCGTAGTACGAGATCTTTGATTTGCTGCAACATCAGTCTCTCTCCGGAGAGCCCTCTGCTGACCGAACCTACTGTTATGAAGGCAAGCAACCACAATGGAGTAGGGCTTATAAGTGCGTAGTCTGTTTCCAAGCTCTGATAAGCGAGTCAAGCTTTCTCATCTCAGGAACAAGTCGACTAAGGCGATGGGGCATATCCGATCTTCCAATCGTTGATCTAGTTGAAAATGAGCAAATGACATTTCTCTGTAAATAAGGAAAGAAAGGCTTTAGCGCCTGAGATCAAATCCCTCCTAATCACTATCTAAAAAAGGATTCGAAATGGACTAGTAAGAGACTCCAATGTAACCTCAAACTCAAATTGGAACCCTAACCCCCGTAACGTAATAAGGGGGCAACTTCCACTCTTTTTTTCACTCTTTCCATTGTCGTTTACTTTACGAAGCGAAGGAAAGAAAAAGGTATGCCCATTATATCGAGGAGAGGAATTACTAGCTCGCAGGCTTCAAATTGAGAACTTCCTTCCTTGCCCTCGAACCGACTATCCAACGACATGGAAGACTTAGCATTGGCCTATCACTCCAATTCCATTTTATAGCACGCCAACAGGACTTACAAAAGCACTCCAACAACTCGCTTGAACTTGAAGATAGAATACTACTTATCCGGAAAAAACAAGCATCGACTAAATAGAAGGCCCTTGAATCTTATCGTTAGCCTATAGCGCTATCTACCCTACTGACTAAAGGGATGTAACAGAAGTCTCAAGAGAACAAACTAATTATAGACTGGAAGGGCGAGAGCCTATTATTCCACCCAATGAGCAAAGAGAACTCTTTCTATAATTTCAACTCCTTCTACCAAGTACGGCATTAGCAATTTAAGAGCTTAGTTAGGATGGATGGAACTACCTCGAACTGGCTCGATCAAGTCTGGGTGGGAGATTAGATAAGCTGGCTAGGTTATATTCTTTTTACTTAAAATCCACCGAAGGTGCTGGACCTGGTTGTTCAAAAGATTTTTGGCTATCCCGTGTTATTTCGACACCTTGGACTTCGGCATCTTTACTTAGGGATTCCCTGGGTCAATCATCTTTCCCTGCGAGAACAGCTCTTCTTCAGCCACCCAAGCTTGCAGGTGTATAGCTTTTGAATTCGGGTTCCCACCGGATGAGTGGTACGTCTTTGATGTCCTCATCAATTCTCCCTGGCCTTACCTGACTATCAAATTTAGCTAATCCCCTGACTGCATTAAACAGCAAACAAAGGCTTTTAGCAGCTTTTCTACGAGAAAAGATGGGAATTCCCTGTTCTGACTTCTTCTTGTTTTCCTGGTTTCCGGGTAAGTCCGGGTTTAGTTGGTTTCCTTGGGACTTCTTTTCCGGTTGGTAAAGCCACTCACGGCACACTTGAAATATATATATGTGTGATGCCGACACCTGACGAGTACGTTTTCTTAATGAATAAGAGAGCTAGGAAGGATCCTTAAAAAGGAGACTGGACATTGGGAACATAGACAAGTGAGCGTCGATGGATGCTTAATTCCCCTTATTTATTAGGGCGCGGACGTCGCTTTTAGTTGTTTTCTTTGTTGCTGCCATTGACCCCTATGCTGCATTCGATCCACCTGTCCCATCACCATAGGCGGATATGTGCCCAGTCATCTGATGCCTTTAGGACCTGTAAGGGAAATCAGTCATAGGTAGGCCCCATAGCCATCTCCATTCATCAGAAACTATAAATTACGAGTCCGGGGCAGGCTAACCACCAGCATCTTATCTCTTTTCATCCTTTCCGGTGGCACTAATAGAAAGGAAGTACTTGCCAACGAACCTTGACTCTCTACCCTCTCCCAGCGAATCAAGAAATCTAGTGCGGTCAGTAAATGCATAATTTGGATTGGAATCCCGGGATTGAGAGACAGATATTCGCCAGGTCCGATATTGGATCATTTGCCGCTCACTCGCTTCTTTCTGCACTGGATCGAATCAATTAGATGGGTCACTGGGAACGGATTAGCTTATTGGCTGCTCCGATGCCGCCACGGAGCCTTCATTCGCCGGTTCTTGGCACTTGGGACTGGGAGAAGAATATGAATTGGAAGGCTTCAATGCCGCTCCGTACCCCTCGGAAGATTGAGGATACATCGTAGGTTTCATTGCTTTTGATCCCTTTCTTTCTCTGCGGAGAATTAAAGCAAGCCATGCTTTTGAGGATCCAAATGATGGTTAGTTCGAGTTAGCTAGCTGCTCATTCCCTTAAGGGTTGAAGGCAACAAGAACACTAGGAGAGGTGTGCCTGGTAATACCTCTATCTAAGACTACGCAGGCCAGTCTTTCCTTTGCTTCGTGTGCTCCCTGTCAGAATGCGATCTCTTCTCTTTGGTAGGTATCGTATATAAGAGAAAGCTTTGACTCATCTCCCCGAGTGGGGCTTCTCCTCTCTTTCAGAAATTGTATAGAATAACCTGTGGGAAGAAAGTCCCGGAAACCAGGACGTACGATTGGCTTTCCCTTTCTTTCAGTTTTCAAGAGATTAGTCCCGCGAGATCGTGATCTAGTTCTTTCGTATAGCTAAAAAAAGTGATTTCGATCGTAAGTAAGCTGAAGGGAGTCCGCAAGACTGGTGAATCCACTAGGGAAACCCGAATGAATTCTGGCAGTTCGCGAGCCAGTACTTTAGTTATTAGTGCCCTCGAAGGACATGTTTTTTCTCGAATTCTAAGCTTTCTTCTCAGCCCCAGGGAGTTCACCAGGTATAGGCTCAGGAAGCAAGCAACAACTGCTGCGGATCCTGGAACGAAATGATCATTTTCAATAGGCTTTTCTTTTTTACTCGAGTTCAAATCATTGGTCCGGGGTAAAGGAATGATATCCTAAGGAAGCAAAGCTAAAGTAATCCCGTCCGGAGACTATACTTTAAGGGAATTCGGGTTAGAAGAATTCTACTCAAACAAAGTCAAGGTTGTGAGCCACGACACTTCTCTTCTAATATCCCGAGTGTTAGACGGAAGGTAAAGTCGAAAGCTAAAGCTAACGCTTACCTCGGATCAAGTCAGCACCACCCGCAGGTTCAGGAGAAAGCGAAGTTCTAAAGAAAAGAAAGAATCGAAGTTGTTGTAAGTTCAAAGGTCTTTTCGAACGGGGTTGTTGTTAGCCGTGGGTAGTTTGATGTACTGGTTTTAGGTGCAGGGTGGTGATGGAATCCTTCTTCTGCTCACCGGGATTGAAGGCTCCATCCGAATCAAGGAGAAGCCACAGTCTAAGAAAAAAAGGTATACTGTAATTATGTACACAGAGTCAACACCTCTACCAATAAGGAATCAAGTAAAGTAATCGGTTGAACGCGGTCTAGGTAGAAGTCTTCCTATTCCTGCGTTGTGCCGGAAGTCTTTAAGACTTTCTTGATGCTAGGGAAGGGAGTAGCTATTGAATATAATCAAGTTCAGCAGTCCAGGCGGGAGGAGTTCATCTGTAATTCCCGTAGTTCCATAGGCAGGAAGCGCATCAACGAGTTTCCGTATCTCGGCAGTAGGGACCGAACTTCAAGCAATAGGGATCCGTGTTAAAGGCTAGGATCTATGTAATATGAATAGTAAGTTGCGCACCCGTCAAGCAGTTCTCACTCCAAGCAGGACTCTTCTATGGATTAGTGGGAAGGCGCAGGATAAGAGACGATTCGTCTATCTAAGTTGCTGACGAGCCAGTACTGTTCGTGGGCAAGCAAAGTTTCAACTCGCAATCCATTTCTACAGAACGGAGAAAGGTTATGCAGGCGGGTGTTCATTTGCAGTTGCTGGTCGGGGCCGTGGGGATGGAAAGAAAGATGAATAGTTCGGTTGGCCTTGGCCGGAGATGGAGACACAGGTGGGTAGGTAGAGAATACCTAGAGACAACTCTCTCTAAGCCCCGGGGGAAGCTCGATACAGACACATATCGAGATTGGCATGAAAGGGTTCACTCGAACTTTTGGGGTCTAAGACCGCACGGGAATGCATCCAGTCAATTCAGGATCATCAACATTTATTAGACCTTGATCTTAAAGCGGTGACTTCAGCGACTTGCTCTCATTCTTTTCTCAAACAAAGGACTTCGCTGACTGGTCGCACTCATGCTGCTAGTTTAGTTCCTCCCTTGATCGCCCGTCTGTAATCTGTAATAGGGCACTCTGGGAAGATTATCTGCTTTTTCTCTTCCAACAAGGGATCCTGTTCATCCACTCAAGCGCATTGGATCGTTGGTTAGCGTGGGTGGGCATCTCACTCCCTCAAGTATTTACAATGTCACATTGGGCTTTGGCCGAGTGAACCCCTTTTGTTTGATAGACGAGCTTAAGCTAGGTTCAGAATAGATAGATGGGTGTGTAGAATGTGATACCTCATTTCGATGCATAGCCCTTTAATCAGTATGGGGCTGATTGAAGCTAGTAGGAGGGGCCCTTCTGAAAGCCCTAGTTTCAGGGTGTAAGGGAGAGAGGAATGAACCATCTAAGATGTTAGCTCCCTAGCGAATGTCTTAACCATTATTAGCTCTTTTCTTGTTTGTGGTTCTCCGGCAGAGAGTCGAAGGTGGAAAGGCAAGGATGATACGATTATCATCAAATCAAAGGTGGAAGGAGATTCTCACTTCTTTTGCGAAAGACCATTCCCTTAAATGAAAAGCACATAAGCTCGCTCTACTACTTCGAATACGAGAAAGAGAATCTAAGAAAAAGAGATTCTTTACGGATTGGAATGCTAACGATTGATTCCCTTTTGGGCTCTGACACAGAAATGAAAGACTGAAAAGAGGAAGAGAAAGCAACTCTGACTCTGAAA